>ENA-UOOK01000164-UOOK01000164.1-fermentation-metagenome-genome-assembly--contig:-NODE-164-length-81093-cov-8.207174_pt1 | contig 81093 bp, 64 predicted proteins | sample MGYA00245777_ERZ724023 | MGnify/ENA primary metagenome ERZ724023 (study PRJEB28704, sample SAMN03018312) | fermentation metagenome | biome: anthropogenic terrestrial biome; feature: soil; material...
TCGATTCCTACATCGCCCACAATATGAATCCCATCTTATAAGGTGGGATTTTTTTGTTTATAGTTCAGACCCTCACGATCCCTTCATCACCAAGAAATGAAAAAAATATGCTATATTTATTTTGATTAATATGTACGCTGTTTACATCTTATATTCTTCAAAACTCGATAAATACTATATCGGTTCCTCTGCTGAGGTTATTGGCAGACTCAGACGTCACAACTCTAACTCGAAGGGATTCACCTCAACAGGCAGGCCCTGGATATTGGTCTACACCGAGGTACATGCCAACAGACATGATGCAGAATCCAGGGAAATGCAACTGAAGAGGTGGAAAAATAAAGAGAGGTTGAAGACCCTTTTCAAAAATGGTTCAGAGCATCCCGATCCGCCAGTTGGCGGATCGGGAGGGTCGTAGGTTCGATTCCTACATCGCCCACAATATGAATCCCATCTTATAAGGTGGGATTTTTTTTTGTAGTATCGTCCGGAATTATTTAGCTGAAGTGAAGAAAAGAAAAAGGCAGTTCCTCCCCCCACGTACATTTTTATAATAGATGGTAAAGATGAAAAAATTGTCCGACTAGCGTACGTGCTGTAACTGCCGTGATCCAAAAATAGAAAAAACTCATGCATCTGCATAATGACAGACATAATTTTTCTAAAATTTTTTATAACCTGATCTGTGACTCCCCGCAAAATTTGAGGAATTTTGTCTGTCAATGCCTTTCACACGTTGACCATCTGATTGGCTATGTTAGTCAAAACCAGCATATTGCTGTATTGCCATGTCCTGTTTATTTTGTTACTTTATACTTCCGAAGGTCCTTTTTAATTTTGAAAGGCAGCCCTCACAACTTCAGAAAACTCTCCGGAGAGGAGAGCAGGAAAGTGAGGGCTGCTGTCATAAATGGCAACAGGAATAATAAAATCATCATATAAACAGGCTGACAGAATGCCGAAAAAAAAAGGCCGGCTATGGCAGCCGACCTTTTCCGGACAGGAATTTATTTGTTATTCCTACAATGTAATCTCGCTGAGGTTGATTCTGAAAACTCTCTGGTCAGCAAAACTTCCTGTAACTGACCATGGGAATGCCTTGTAATCCAGGCCTTCATAACCGGCAAGCGAGCCAACATAGAGATATGTATCATCGAACACATAATTGAACTCCTCATCAATTTCGATGACAATTTCAAGGATATGTTCATTTTCTTCCCAGTAATCGGATGCCTTTATGGTACCTACAGGTCCCTCAATTGCTCCGAGTGTCGCCTTGACAAGGTCAAACTCGTTATTACCATTGAAATCATAATAATTGTATCCCATGTGGAGTCCGTATTCCGTACTGACACCCAGTCCGCCACTTACAGCCCAGCCGACTCTTTTATATGAGACTTGTTCTCCTTCAACCGGTACAGCCAGGTAGGTTTTGAGCGCAATCACAATCGGGTTGGCTTTAACCAGGCAGAAAGTCAGGTTACTAAGACCAGCGGGCTTACCAGACTTGTTCAGAGGTGCTGAGAGACCTTCATCGCCCATGCTGCCACCGGGATAAAAATATACATTGGCAGAGTTGCCACCCTTGACAATAACCGCACCAACAATGTATTCGATGCCATCGATCATGATCGGAGTGTCCATGCCAAATTTTACATAAACGCCATCCTTTACCTCAACCATAAGGCTTTCAGGGAATTCACCGTCGAACACTCCGTCGGAAAAGTCAATTTTGTCACCGCAGAGGAAATATCCATCCTCAAGTTCAAATGCTGCTGCCACCTCAGCGCAGGTAACGTTACCTCCATTATTTGCACCATCCAAAACCACAGGCACTATACCTGCATCTGAAGGCGGGAGTGTAGCTTCAGAACCGGTATCTCCCTTTTTCAGGATAATTTCGTCGTTATCCTGCTGGCAGGAACCCAGCGCAGCAATCATTAAGAAAGCCGCTAATACATACATCATTTTTTTCATTTCAGCCTTTTTTAAATTAATTGATCAATAATCTTTACCATATGAATTATCCTTATATCCTTATCATGCTATCAGCCCTATCCTGGCAGATCTCCTCCTTGCATGGAAATAGGTCAGACCATTTTTTTCAGTCATAGTAATCAGCTGCAGATTGCTTTCTTCCAGGAGCATGGAGACAGTTCTTACTGTAAGATACCTGTTGGTCTTCATGTCAATGAAGCTGTACATCCTGTTTATAAAAGGTATCCTTGATTCTATACCATTCTCATAAGCCTCAGCCTTATGCGACAAACTTTTGGGCAGATTGCCGTATTTGTCGGAAAATCCGTTCTGCGACTTGTTGTCGGTAAAGCATCCCACAAAAGTGCTGTCTTCAGGAAGCAGTTCTGACAGTCTGCGGAGAAAATCCCTTATTTCCCTTACATAATTGAGCGGCTTAAGATTCACGATAGTCTTCACACCCTTCATATCATCAGCATCATAGAAATAATGCCTTGTCGATGGGATTACAAGTATTGAAGCCTCGTTTATCAATCCCATCCCGTCAAGATAGCTGATGAGGTCCTGGCGCACATCTGCAGTGAGTTCGGCAAACAGATGGTTTAGCCTTGAAAAAACCGGCGACGCACTGAGGCCGGGAATCATACCTAACGCCTGGTCTGCAGTCACATTTTTGTTGTTCATTACGGTTTGATTTTCCATCACTTCGGTTTTATTCTGTTATCTAAATTTCTAAATCAGGAAATACCTGTAGTCATAAACAATACCTTTATCTCTGAGCCACCAGCGCAATGCTCTGGCTATCTTCCGGCGCCTTATGAGTACCATTCCGGTCTCGGGCGATGTAATCTGAAACAGAATCTTCATTTTATTGGTCCTTTTGTCATGACAAATTTATGGTACACATAAAGGCAATGCAAGTCGCTCACGCCCATATAATGGATATTTGCGATACTATTAAAAATCCTTAATCAAGATTTACCGGACATCCATGCAGCCAGGAGGGCTGTTTATACCAATGAATCAGACATTCGTCAAAACCGGGCAACTTTTTACAAAAGGTTACGGCGAAAATTGAAAATAAAGGGATTAAGTCTTGCCAAACATCTCTTTTCGTGGACTTTAGAGGTGAAGAAAGACGATAGACTATAATTATCTAAATTTTGACAAACTGATGATTTAAAAAGACTAAAAACCTGGTAGAGGAGGCCTTTTCGGCTATGGAGTGAGAAAAAAAGGAAGCGAAGGCGTCATTTCGCAGCGAATCACAATGGTTATGTATTATAACCAGGTATGCAAATGATTTACAATACTAATGCATATGGCAGAAATATTCCGGATGACAAATTTGGATTAAAGACTGCAACAGCAGGTAAACTTAGAGTCAATTTACAGTCTTCTGTTTTTAAGATTAGCAAGGTAGCGTGACTTGGCCTCGACGGCATCAACACCAGGGGCAATGTAAATTTTTGTCCTGTGGTCAATGACAACCTCTTTCATCTTAGAAAGGTCAGGGGAGGTGTGAACTACTGTTTTCTTTTCGATCATTTTCTTATTTAATTGCTAAAAAGGCCCCGCCGTCACCGTCGGGACCTTTTTTATTAAATGACTGTAACAAAACTATACTCGTTTGACATTTACTGCATTTAATCCTTTTTTGCCCTGCTCCAGGTCAAATGTCACAACATCGTTCTCTTTTATATTGTCCTTCAGTCCCGATGAATGCACAAAATACTCTTTTGGTGAATTTTCCTCTTTGATGAATCCGAATCCCTTGAATTCATTGTAGAATTTTACTGTTCCTTTACTCATTATTCAATATTATTTGTATTCCGAAATATACGGTTTATTATCCGTTTATTCTATTTATTTTCAACAAATTAAATCATAGCTTTAGACAGACCGCTAAATCCGGTATCGGGGCATCAGAATGGACCACCTGTTTTTGCATTCATGTTTTCTCCTCTTTGCTTAAATTTGAAAACAGCAAATAATCAGACTTAAATACTTCACCAATGAAGCCCACCCGGTCAAGAATCCTTGTAATAATCTGTTTGACAGTACTTTTATCGTGCCACACGAATGACTCTCCAATTTATAAATCAGATTGGTATACGGTTTACCCTGACCGCGTTGTTCAGGGTGAGTTTACCTCCAGGGCGATCAGCGCCAGTGAGATGAACTCCGGTTACAAGAGCCCCGGGGCAGACATCGATCCTGTGATCGAATTCAAGTTCAGCATCAACGGTCGCGACAACGAACTGGCATTCGGGGTGAACCACCAGGCCAATATCTATCCTGTGAACGGGGAGCAAACGGTGCTTGATATAAAATTCGGGCAGAGGACCACCCCCGATACGCTCAGCGACGACTCACAACCCCTGCCTGCGAACACAAAAGTCAGGTTCAGGGTCGACTTCAGCCAGGTGCTTGACTCATTCACGAAAAAGGGATACTATGATGATATTCTTGGAAACCGCATTTTCAGGGATGATTTCAAGGGACTATACATTGCGGGCAACACTTACCCGCTTAACTGGGACTTCGAAAATATTCCGGGTAATCCGGAATTGAAGCTTGAGGACCCTGACGGTGACGGAATCTTCGAGAAAGAACTGACATTCAACGTCTTTGATCCTTCAGCACATACATCATCCTCATGGAAGCTGACCAATGACATATCCTCCCACCCTGAGTTCAGAAGCTCCTCCCTCCTGCTCGATGCACTTTATAAAATGGCTCTTGATGAGATGGTGATGCTCATGGAGGATGACGGAACATTTCGCACCGGCAAAGAGTGGGCGGGAGTCTGGACCCGCGATGTAAGCTATGCCACCCTTCTATCCCTGGCCTGGCTCGACCCGGAAAGATGCATGAACAGTCTCATGCGCAAGGTGTCTGACAACAGGATAATACAGGATACCGGTACCGGTGGAGCATGGCCGGTTTCTTCCGACAGGGTGGTATGGGCGCTGGCTGCATGGGAAATATATAAGTATACCGGCGACAAAGAGTGGCTTCTGAATGCCTTCGGGATTATCACAACCACCATGGAAGCTGACAGTATGACACTCCCGGACCCTGAAACAGGATTGATTCGCGGTGAGTCTTCCTTCCTTGACTGGAGGAAACAAACATACCCTCTGTGGATGGAACCTGCAGACATTTATGGCTCCTTCAGCCTGGGCACCAACGTTGCCTATTGCCAGGCATTCAGGATTGCAGGGATGATGGCACAGGAGCTTGGCAGAGAAGACCGTTGGAGCTCAAGGGCCGAAGAACTCCGTGAAAAAATCAACAGTCACCTCTGGTTGGATGATAAGGGCTATTATGGCCAGTACCTTTATGGAAGGCACTTCAGGACATTATCACCGCGGGCGGAAGCCCTTGGCGAATCATTTGCGGTATTATTCGGTATCGCAGATGAGGAGCGGAGGCTCAGGGTACTTCAGAATACCCCCATCACCCCTTACGGAATAACATGCATCTATCCGCAGATACCGGGAATCCCTCCATATCACAACAACGGGATATGGCCTTTTGTACAGGCTTTCTGGACCATGGCCAATGCACAGGAGGGCCAGGTTCAAGCCGTTGAGGCCGGACTTGCGTCGATAATCCGTCCTGCAGCACTTTTCCTTACCAATAAGGAGAACTTCGTAGCCGAAAACGGAGATTTTGAGGGGACTGAGACGAACTCCGACAGGCAATTGTGGAGCGTTGCAGCTATGCTGGCAATGCACCATCGTGTGATCATGGGTATTAGCTTTGATTCCGACAGGATGAAATTCAATCCGGTGATACCGGAAAACTTCAGGGACACATACTCACTATCCGGCCTGAAATACCGCAACGGAACCTACAACATTACTGTCAGTGGCAGGGGCGACGGAATCACATCATTTAAAACAGACGGGAAGGAATCGGCAGATAATTACATCCCGGCAACAACTACAGGCAGCCATAATATTGAGATAGTCATGAACGGCAGGAGCACCGGGAACAGGCATAAGGCTGTCGGCAACCTGGCCGCACCGGAGACACCGGTTCTTTCAATGACAGGAACAGGTCTTCTGTGGAGCCCGGTGGTCGAGGCAACCGGCTACAAGGTTTTCAAAAACGGCAATATGATTACTTCGACTGCAGAGACAGAATTTATTCCCGGGAGCCTGGATAAATCAGCTGAATATCAGGTGTTGGCTTTCGGCAGCAACTCCACAGAGTCCTTTCTGAGCAACCCTGTCACCGTCTCTCCGGAAGAAAGCAGCACCGTGACTGCTGAAGCAGAGAACTTTAATATCCGGGGTGAAGACCATTACCCGGGATTTACCGGCAGCGGATATGTGAGATTCACTCTGGCTGAGGACCGGGAACTCAGAATCAGTGTCACCAGCAATAAAGGAAGATATGCGCTCCGGATGCGCTACGCCAATGGGACCGGCCCTGTCAATACCGACAACAACTGCGCCATCCGGTCCCTGTATCTCAATGGCAAATATGTCGCAGCACTGGTCTTTCCTCAGCGCGGTAAGGACGAATGGTCTGACTGGGGTTACACATACCCGGAGTGGATCGAGCTGAAGGAGGGGGAAAACATCCTGACCATCAGGTACGAAGACTTCAACAGGAACATGGACGGGGAGATCAATGAATTCCTCCTCGACAAGATAACTCTTGAGAAGTTCAACTGACAGGCAATGGCGTGCCGGCAGCTATTTTCTTGTGCACCCGATCCCCGGAAGGTCAGGTGAAAGAGTATAGTATGGCGCTTTGTAATCGGGTCCACCTGCAAAGGGCTCCTTTTCAGGTTCGCTGTGTGGATCGAGATCAACATGGCTGAAACAGCCCATACCGGCAACCATGTGCACAGCGCAGCCAAGGGCCAGCTTCGATTCCAGCATGCACCCGATCATCAGCTTTATGTTTGCGCTACGTGCGATGGCAGCAATGTCCATCGCTTCAATGATGCCGGACTTCATGAGCTTTATATTAATATAGTCTGCACATCCTGTGCGCACAACATTGATTGCGTCTGCACTGGTGAATACCGACTCGTCTGCGGCAACAGGTATTGAAGTATGGTCTTTCACAAACCTCATCCCGGCCAGGTCATATTTTGAAACGGGTTGCTCGAACAGGATGGGCCTTATGCCATTCTTTGTCATCTCCTCTATGAAGTGAACCGCTTCACAGGGCGAATAGCCCTGATTGGCATCAATTGTGATGCCACATCCCGGAGCCCCGTCCTTTATTGCCAGCAGGCGGTCAATATCATCAGTCACCTTCTTTCCCACCTTCGTCTTCAGTACTGTATAACCCTCCTTCGCCAGTTTGGTGGCATTCTTTTTTGCCACATCAGGAGGTACTATATCTATAGTGTAGTCGGTCTCAGCCTTGTTCCCGGCTCCGCCGAAGAACTGGAAGAGTGGTATCCCAAGCACCTTTGCCCAGGCATCTATTAACGCCATCTCAATCGCACAGCGGGCCGTCACCTGCGGCTGGAAGACTCCCCGAAGGGTGGCGGCTATCGACCTGTATGAAGAGATATCCTTACCCTTGATGAAGTCGACGCAACTGTTGAGTGTGGCAAGAGCAGTTGCCTGGTTCTCACCATTGATCGGCTCAAGCGGAGCAGCTTCACCGTACCCCTCAATACCGTTATCCAGCACCACCGTAACAAGTGCATTTTCAATGCTGTACTTTGTGCCTATAGATATTCTGAACGGCTCATCGAGGTCAAGATTGAGCGGTTCAATTACTACCTTCTTAATCTTAATTGCTTTCATTTTTATCCTTCCATTGTTTCAATAAACCGAGTAACTGGCTAATCTGATCCTCTGTATGAGTGACCGATACAGCAATCCTTACCAGGTACAGTTGCTGCCTGGCCGGATAATTAACTGAAGGGGCTATCACCCCGTTGTCCTCAAGGAATCCGGACAGTCCCCCGGCCTTTTCAGCGGTATCGAAGAGGAGAGGTACAATTGGAGTCCTGAACCGGGTTGTACGGAAACCCATGGCAGTTACCGCCTCCCTGATCGACCACGCCTTGTCAAGCAGTTCCTGGCGCAGGCCGGGATTTTCCCTGATCAGTGAAAGCGAAGCTATCCCTGCAGCAGCAATCGGCGGAGGAAGGGCAGTAGATGCCTGGTATGTTGCCGACTTCTCCCGGATAAGTCCGGTGAACAGACAGCTGCCCGCTATGAACCCGCCGTAACCGCCAATCGCCTTACTCATCGTTTCTGTCTGGAATATTTTCCCGTCACCGGGAAGGCCAAAATATTCCGGGGTCCCCTTGCCTGTGGCACCGATGACGCCAGTGGCATGCGCATCATCGACAACCAGGATGGCACCGTGCTTCCTGACAACCTCATAAATCTGGTTCAGTGGAGCTATCTCGCCCGTGAGGGCAAAAATACCATCGGTGATTACCAGCGGACTCGATCCACGGTTATAATCCAGGAGGTAATCGAGATGGCCGGCGTCGCAATGGTCGTAATACATCACCTTGACAACATCGGCCGGGATGGCAGCAATAATGCTGGCATGGGCTGACTGGTCGATGAAGATCGTTGAATAGCTCCCCTTCAGGATCTCAAGCAGGATGCTGTTGCCCTGGTAACCGGATGCAAAGACAACAGCATCTTCCTTCCCCTTAAAGGCAGCCAGCGCACCCTCAAGTTCGAGATGAAGATCGGCTGTTCCTGTGGTATGCCGCGATGCGGCGAAATTGACACCATATTTCTCCACGGCACAGATAACGGCTTTCTTTATCTCAGGATGACCTGCCAGCCCCAGGTAGTTGTTTCCCGCGAAGTAGGAATACTTTCTGCCATTGCTGTAAACGTAATTCCCGACTTCGCCGCTCAATAGAATCATGTTCCCTGCTTATCTGATATTATTGACTGTATCAAAATTAATCTTTTATATAGTCATCAGACATCCTACCACTCATAAAAAACGGGAAAATAGTCTCTGCATACTGTAAATCATTCAAGGCAGAAATAAGTCAGGGAAGTTGCCGTGATCTGACGGCCATGATACGGTAACTATACCCCGACGAAAAAATGGGTCGGTGATGACTCACCAACCCCTCAGTAATTACCATAATCTGTATGATCCTGATATTGAAGTGTTGCAGACTGTTTATTTGAGACTGAATTTAACGGGTATGGTATACTTCACATCCACCGCTTTGCCTTTCTGAGTACCGGGCTTCCATACAGGCATCTCCCCCATAGCCCTGATTGCCTCTGCATCCAGAAGAGGATTCACTGACCTTACCACATTAATATTACCCACCTTGCCGGTTTTGTCAACAACAAAATTAACGACCACAACCCCCTGGATACCTTCACGTTTTGCCTGTTCGGGATACCTGATATTCTGACCAATCCAAGACCACATTCCTTCTTCACCACCAGGAAACTCAGGCATCTCCTCAACAACTACAAACACCTCTTTATTCTCCTCCTTATCATAGCCGGTCACGCTTACATCCTTCAGTTTGCCAGGGGAAGCAACAGCGTTCTTTTTCGTGCTTATCTCTATTACTCCGCTACGTCCCTTCTCACCATATTTTGCTACCGCTTGTTCATCTTTGATCACCCTGATCTCTGATATCAGGGCAGGATCAATTTCTGAAAGAGGCTTATCAGTGACCTTCCCGTCAAGTATGACAAGGGCCTTAGACATGCCAGCCGGCGGTGGAGGAGGCGGAGGAGGCGGAGCTACGTTTACCGTGTCTGTTATGATATTGCCCCACTGCAGCTGAGTTGTAATATAGTTACCGGCAGCCTTTACGGAGACTGCTTTGGTTACATAACCCACATAGGATATTACCAGGACTGCATCGTCGGGGACATCTTTAAGGGCAAAACGTCCCGAAGGGTCTGTGGTTGTACCGACTGTTGTACCTTTTACCAGAACTACCGCCCCTTCGAGCGGACCACCCTTTTCATCTGTAACCACCCCACTGACATTTTTCGTCATGTCTGCCATTACCACTTCAGATGAAGAGAGCTCCGGTTCCCCTGAAATAACCTTGTACTGAGGCTCTGCAAATGCATACAGCACCAGGGCAGCTACAGGCAGGATCAGAAGCAGCCTGAGTCTTCGGTATGGCGAATTGAATGTATTTTTCATCATTAGAAATCGTTTTTTGTTTAGTGAATAACTGAAAAAGTTACCCAGGTCGATTACCGGTGAGCCGGCGATCTGGTTAAGCAGCACAGCCCTGTAGACGGCCGGGTCAGAGGAACGCTGCAGCGCCTCCTCATCAGCCAGGTATTCATGGTTCTGCCTGATGAACCTTGAGTAGATCCATGCAGCAGGATTGAACCACTGAACCGTGCATAGAAGTGATGAAAGCACCAGGTCAAACCAGTGCTTCTGCCTGATGTGCACCATCTCATGATTCATTATCTCCCTGGTCTCTGTCTCTGTAACTGAAGGATTGACAACAACAAAGGAAAATAATGAAAATGATCCGGAAAACTCAGGCGAACGCAACACCTTCACAGGATAACCGGATGGCTGGTCAGTCTCACCTGCTGCCCGAAGCACAGGCAATATCTGCCTGACATACCGCAAAAGCATGACCCCTGCACCGGCAAGCCAGATGGCAAACAGTGCAATTGTCAGAATGTTCTGCCAGGTACCGCCTTCGTGCAGAGCCGCTGTTACCGGCCCGGCTTCGGCAGCCGCCTCAACAGCAGACACCTCAACCACATACCTGATTGTGACCAATGGAAGGATGACCGAAGCCATGATACCGGTAACAAGATAGATCCTGTTCAGGAGAAAAAACCTCTCATTCCTGAGAAAGAGGAGATATACCAGGGCAAAGCCGGTTATCCAGACTGCTGACCTGAGAAGGTAAAAACCCACCGTTTCCATCACTTTTGCTTTTTACTGTCCGATAATTCCTTCCGTGTCTCATTGATCAGCTCCTCCATCTCTGCCAGAGTAAGATCCTTCTCACGTGCAAAGAATGATGCCATGGCCGGGAACGAGTTGTCAAAATACCCCTCAAGAAGGCCAAAGAGCTGATGGCGCGAATACTCATCCCTCGAAACGACCGGAAAATACAAATGGACGTTCCCGTACGACTTGTGATCCACAAAGCCCTTTTTCTCGAGAATTCTTACAACAGTTGATACAGTATTCCTGGCAGGCCTGGGTTCATCAAACCGGTCCCGGATATCCTTGACCAGACCTTCTCCCATATCCCACAGAATTTGCATCACCTGCTCCTCTGCCCTCGTAAGTTGCATTGTCTTCATAACTTTTCTGTCAATCCTTCAATACAAATATATGACTAATTCCTTAGTCATGCAACTAATTCAGCAACTTTTTTGACTATTTTTTTAGTCTCGTGTACAATACATTGTATATCTACACATTACAGATGTGCAAACTTTTCGCAATAACGTTCAGACGTCCGCGGGTGAACCTGTTTTCATAACTGAATCAGTGAATAGGGATGGCAGAATACCTATCTGCAGAGCTGATCGTATGCATAAACGTGCAGTGCCACGTCATCCCAGCGGATCTTCTCACCCTGGAACTGTTCCAGCATCTGCGGGCAGTCTGAATAGAGCTCCTGGAAATTCTCCCTGTAGGAACCTTTCTTTACCTTAAAAGCCTTCTCGCCTCCCTTAACAAAGAGATACACCCTGTCCTCGCCTCCGGTGACCTGGAGTCCTCCTATGCTCAGCCCGCCGGTTTTTGCACCAGGTTCGGCGAACACCTTGACCTTGCTGTCAAAACCGGGATTAAGCAACTGGAGAATTCTTTTGGTTTCTTTCTGTGCCAGAGTTGTTGCCGTTTCAAATATCACCCACTCACGATTTACAATTCCGTTCAGGTCACTGTTTGCAAACTCCCTGATGGAGCTTCCGGCATCACTGATCATAGCAAGTTTCATCAGCTTCGAGGCTTTCACTTTCAGTGAGACGACCTGGTCAGGTGAGAATTTTGCATTCTCTCCGTTCTCAAGCTTAACCTTTATTTTAGTCAAACCGTTTACCACAAATACCCCACCTGCAAATTTGCCTGTGATCACTTCACCAGACTGAAGGGTTACCACGCATTCGTTGCCATACATAGCCGATATACCCCCCTCCTCCACTGTCTCAACAAAACCCTGACCTGAAGCCCTGCCTGTAAGAAACAGTGCCAGGGTCACGAAAATGATTCCAACTGATTTTTTCATGATATGGGAATTTTTAGTGATAGTTTTGATACCGCGTCTCTTCAGGATTAATAAATACTGAATTAAGGCTGTTGTTCATCGGTCCTGTGGCTTTTGTTCACATAGTGACTGACCAAAAACAGGATTCCGGCAACAATAAAAGGTAAAGTAACCATCAGTGCAATTCCCAGTGTCTGTCCAACAGTGTTGCCGGGCCGGTTATTAAAATTGAATATGACCGGGGTTAATGCAAGGCCCATGACAGTACTCAGTATCCCTCCCAAAAGTTCCCATTTCCACGCAACAATTAGTACTGCTATAAGAACAAAGGTTGGAATGAGATGAATAAGAAATCCGGCCAGATTCTGCCAGAATGTCATCTCCGGCGAGAACGCATCTAAAGCGAACATACTGACAAACAGTATTGCAATAATAAACATAACCCGCGGAGTCCACCTGAGAATTTTCCGATAAGGTTTCATTTCTGGTAGTTAGTAGTTATCACAAAGGTACACTACATGATAAGCCAAGTCAACTTTATTTCAGGTGACCGGCAAAGAGTATGTCCGGAGGAATCAGGCCGCAGTAACGCAGAGCGATGACCGGCAACCGGCAGCGCAATACTTCGAAGTATTTTACCGGGTTTTCAGTCTGGGAATAAGTGTATATCCGAACATCAGCATCGAACTGCTGCCAAGCCGCAGACCTGCGTCAAGGCAGCCGGGACCGACGAACCAGCTTAACCCGGCAAGCATTGAAGGGGTCATCGCTGAGTATGCCGCTTCTCCGGCAGACCCGGAGGACTTTTTCAGATCGTTCGGATCGATTGTATTCTGACCCTCGTTGAGGTAAACAGTTCCACCTTGCTCCGGCTTCTCGAACCTGATCATCTGTTCGGTGTAAAACCTGTCGAAGTCAACATTGCCGGTAAGCGGAACATCGCTGGATGTGATTGGACTCATCCCTTCCACCGGAATGCCATTTGCCCTGTTCCGTTGCATGAATTCATTTATCCAGTTCTCAATGTCCCTTGTGTCGTGAGGAGAAAACAGGGCATTTCCTGTGAGCAGTCCTGTAATATCCACGTTCCCGGGATTCCCTGCCAGGGAGCTGCCACCGGATCCGCCTGCCCCCGGACCTATGTCAGAGCCTACACACGGGGTACAGGTAATTATCATGATACAACTGCCATCACTATACGCGGACCAGTCTTCACCGTTGTTGTCAAGCTCCATCTGGCGGTTGTATTCACAGGCGTCCTTGGTGTAGTAGGTAATTGACGGCATTGGAACATAGGGTATGCAGGGGCCGGGCCCCGAATGTTGAACATTTACTGTATATGTCCAGCCCTGTGCTACTGCCGCTGTTCCGGATCCGGACAATAGGAGGGCAGTCAGCACAAATCGAAAGGGAAATCGTTTTAACATAGATGCTGATAATGTGGGGTACGCTTTATATTTAAAGAAGGTTTAGGGTTAATGGGGGACTCACTTCAGCTTCAGGTCTTTGTGAGCGGAAATAATAACGGAAAGGGATAGCGCGTAATTGCATGGGAAAGTAAAAATCTGAAATTTCCGGAAATGAAATTATTAAATCACATTCGTTAATCAATTGAGGAGCGGGAATAAAATTATTAACAAATCCTGAACAGAACGGTGTACATGATTTGCTAACTCAGTCATTGCAGAATGTTATAAATTTTCACCCTTCAGATTGCATGTTTGCGGATACAGGACGCAGTACAATGAGCTGCAAAATGACGGCCACCAGCACGGGAATCGCCAGGAGTGCCATATCTCTTGCCAGGTTGCCCGAATCCATTGATTTTCCGAGGAGCCTGGTAATGAAAGCGCCTGCAAAAACCCCTGTCATATTCATCAGGCCGTACCCTGTTGCCCTCAGGCGTGGTGCCACAAACTGGCAGAGTATGGGCATGTTGTTGGCATCGAACATGCCATAGCCGATACCGAACAACACAGCGCCGCCTATTATCCACAGGTAACTGTGACCTAATCCTATAAGCAGCAGAGACGGAATTGTTAGAGAGAGCCCTATAGCCCCTGTATATATGCGTCCGCGAAGGTTCTTCAGTATCCACCTGTCGGACAGTATGCCTCCAAAAATAACCCCCACCAGGGATGAGGCAGCTATTGTTATCGTGGACATAGGCCCTGCAACAGGCATCTCAATGCCGAGGCTTGATGAAAACAGTGTTGGTATCCAGTTCTTGACAGCCCATCCAGGAATGCTCGGCACGGCGAAATAAAAGAGAATCATCCAGAAACTGACCATACCGAAGAGAAGTGAAAGCCCGGATGCAACTGTCCTTATCCCTGACACTCCGACGGCGGTCTTTTTCACCTTTTCCCTGTATTTGTATTCGCGGAGCAGGACAATCAGAACGACACTGTAAATTATTCCGGCTATGCCGAAGTAGTGAAAGGTCTTCTGCCAGGAGAGGCTCTCCGCAACTGTCGCGCCGAATCCACCAAGAGCCTGCCCCATATAGAGCCCGGTCATATGTATTCCCACCGCCAGTGAACGCGTTGAACCCTGGTGATAATCAGCAATCAGGGAGAGCCCTGCAGGTATGTACAGTGCCTCACTGACACCCATAATTGCCCGCAGCGCATAGAGAACGTTATAGTCCTGGGTATAGCCCATGGTGAAGGTGACCCCTGACCAGACAAAGAGGCTGCCGACGATCAGCCATTTCCTGTTGAGTCTGTCGCCGATGATCCCGGCGACAGGGCTCATCAACCCGTAGATCCAGAGGAAAACAGCCATCAGCCTGCCGAAATTTTCAGCTTTCTCCAGCTCTATGATGTCAACCATCATGGCATTTTTCATTGTGGAAAGCATCTGGCGATCCATGTAGTTAAGCAATGCCACCACCCACAGGAGCGCCACCACCACCCATGCATACCTTCTTTCAGCTACAGTCTCTTTCATTATTTTACAGTTTTTCCCGGTTCAATATCACTGAATGTCTTCCATACCTGGAGCAACCCTCTCGGAACATGGAAACATCCCTTCCACTTGCCGCCCTTGAGCGGAAGGAGTACCTCTCCCCTTCGGTTCAGGTAACCATACCACTCCCCGAATTCAGGATCAGGGAAGTGACTCCAGGTATAGGCATCAACCTTGTTGAACCAGTCGAGGCACCGCCTGTCCCCGGTCAGCCTGTACCCCTTTGCCAGTGAAATAAGGGTCTCGATATGTACCCACCAGAGCTTCTGATCCCATTCAAGCTGCTGCGGGGGATATCCTTTCACATCCAGGAAATAGAATATGCCGCCGTACTGCTCATCCCATCCTTTGCTGAGTGTCTGCAGGGTGATTTCAGTGGCTCTGGCCGCAAGCTTCTGATCTCCCATGATAACAGAGAGGTCCATCATGAACCACATGGCTTCTATAGCATGCCCGGGATTCAGCAACCGCCCCTCAAAAGAGTCTGAAAATGATCCGTCAGGAGCCACGTTCTCCATTATCAGGCCATATTCATTACTGTAGAAAACATCCATTACTTCATGAATACATTCCTCCCTTACCCTGTCAACGGTTCCTGCATCAAGAAGGGGAGCTATAATCCCGGAGAGATTGCTGAGAATCATCGGAAGGGAAAAGCCCTTGAGGGGCCTTGTCCCCGGATAGATCTTTGACCAGTTGCCTTTGGGATTTTCTGAACGTCTGAGAATATTCCGGAATGTATTCACTGCAAGCTCTCCGTACCTGCTGTTACCCGTTGCCCTGAAAAGTTCACCGAATGCCATTGCAGCGAAACAATCAGAAAAAATATTATATGGATGAACAAGAGGCTTCCCTTCACGGGTCAGTGAGAAATAAAAGTTGCCTTCCCTGTCACTTCCGTATTTCTCAAGGAAGGCAGCCCCGGACAATGCCGTAACCAGCCATTCCTGCCGTTTCTCAACATGATTGAAGAGGTGACTGAACATCCATACCTCTCTTCCCTGGAGCCAGATGAACTTGTCAGTATCATAAACTTTCCCCTGGCGGTCAAGGCATGTGAGAAAGCCTCCCCGTTCATGGTCAGGCGAGTATTTCATCCAGAAAGGGATGACATCATTCATTAACGAATCTCTGTACCGTTCAGCTGTTGACTGCAATAGAGTAACCATTTTTCTGATTTTATCTGAATGTGGCCATTCTTACTGTCGTGGTTCTCACTCCTGGCTTTATCTCCCCTGAAGGAATTACAATGCCCCACGGTGTCTGTACTGCAATGGTTGTTACCTGGGCCGGGCCGGGTACCTCTCCTGCCTGGGTACATTTCCCGGTTTCTGTGTCAAGGATTACCACTGCCCGTGAAAAACCAGGATGACTCTCCTGAAGAGAGATATACTCATCCTTCAACTCCTTCATTCGTGTTGTGTCAGATTCCGTAACCATATCTGAGAGGACAGCTTCGACTCTGTTGAATACAGATCCATCGTTACCTCCGAAGAGAGCAACATATCTATTGTCTATTGCTGCCCCGGTGCCGGCTGCAAGAGGCATGACACCGGTTACGCCGGTCAGATCACCCTCCAGTGTCCATCTGTCGGCAGCGGGAGAATATCTGAAAATCTCCGGACGTATCACTGAGGTGTGATCACCCTCTCCCCGGGTCCTGCCACCGATCATCCAGATTGTAAGATCATCACCTTCAACGGCCGCCATAACGCTGTTTATCAACGGCAGCGGCATCTCGGCATGTTTTTTCCATCCCGAACTTATTTCTTCAGTGTCGAGGCTCCACAGTGACCTGGAAGAGCCGTAGGGGGACTGACCGCCAGCAATATAGACCACAGACCCTGCCGCAGCAGCGGCTGCACCGGACAGGGGGACCGGGAGGTGAGGCAGAGGTGTGATCAGCGGCCTTCCGCCTGCGACAGAAATTATGCATACTTCATCGGTCATTCCTGATTCCGTCTCGCCGCCCATGCAAACCACACCGGCCTTTACCGATGCGGAAGCTCCATAAGCTACAGGACGGGGAAACCCGTCGCTGCCAGCCATTACTTTCCAGTCCTCCATACCGGAGGGCAACTGCAGCATATATATCTCATTGTGATACTTTTTCCTGCCGCCATGCCATGGCATAGTGTCAGGGAAATTGGCACCGCCGGCAACTATCAATGTGTTGCCATGGAGGCCTGCAAAGGGGCCTGCCACACCTGGCTGGACCGCTCCGGGAACATGCGGCGGAAGGGGAACAAGTTCTGCCCATTCGGCATTCATTTTATTACAGGAGTTAAAGGTTATTGAAAGAGAAAAAATCAACAGGAGTCCTAGAAGTGATAACCGGCCTATTTTCATTCAGGTTCATATTTTTGAAAAAAGATCATCCATTCCCAGTTCCCTGACATCCATAACGAATTTCCGGTAGTCAGCCGCAGACATATTTCTGACCGGCAGCCTGAACTCTCCGCAATCAAGGCCTATGAACCTCATGTAGGATTTTCCGGTGGCAATGCCCCCGTATTTGCCCAGGAGGGTGATCATGTCAATCGACTTCTGCTGGATAGCACGCGCGGTGATCTGGTCGTTTTTTTCAAATGCCTCAATCAGACTGTGATAAAGAGGAGCGGCATAGTTGTAGGTGCTCCCTACAGCACCCCTCGCTCCAAGGATCAGCGCCGAAAGGAAGTTTTCATCTCTCCCCCACAGCATGTCATACCTTCCGTTATCATAGTTCAGACAACTCAGGAAATCCATGAAATCCTCATGCGTATACTTGATGCCGGCAAAGTTTGGCACACGCGGCGCCACCTCCCTGACAAAGTCGATCATGTTGAAAAATCCACCGGTCAGAACCGGGATATGATAGTAATATACAGGTGTCTCAGGGACTGATTCCGCCACCCTGATGAAGAACTCCGCAAGCATCTTAACATTTGCCGGCTTGAAGTATGAAGGGGATGTCACTGCCACTGCATATAATCCCATCCTCTCTGACTCCCTGGCAAGTTCCATGCAATCCTTATAGCATGTTCCTCCCAGGTGGCTGATGACCTTGAGGCTGCTCCCGGAAGAGGCTTTGGCCCAGGCTTCTGCGATAACCAGCTTCTCATGGTTGGTAGTTGAGACACCTTCGCCTGATGAACCGTTTATGAAAGCGCCTACCACACCGTTGGAAACAAGCAGTTTATGGTATTTTTCAATTATTCCGGAATTGATTTCCCCGTCCGGGTGCATGGGGGTGAATGGTGCGGCAATAAGGCCGGCAAGTTTTTCAATTTTCATATTTTTAGTTTATTTTAAGTCTGAATGTTGAGACCGGCAAACCTGATGCGCCGGTCAGATTTCCTTCTGAATATGGTTTCCATCCATATCGCACTGAAACAGCACCCGGAGCATAGATTTCCAGGCGGTTGCCCCTGATTCGGGCAGTGGCCGAATTAAAATTGTTGCCACTGACTGATACTTCAATCTCTCTCACAGGCAATCCGTCTGAAGTTTTCAACCTCCCGGAATATTTGAATGATACGATGACCATATCCCCCTTTCGTTCAGCGGAGACAAGTTCCGGGCTGCGGGGAGCTTTTCTGAAGTCGTAGGTATCATTGAGCGCCAGGCAGGCAAATCGTTCTCCCACACTCTTCTTATCACGCGGATGAACATCCGTAGGATGCCCGACATCTGTTGTGACTACCATGTCTGAGTTCGGAATAATTGATGCCAGCCGGCGCTGTGTATCACGGAATTGAGGCCACGACGGCCTGTTCAGGCTCGAGAGCTGCGCGAAGTAGAACGGCATTTGATCATCATTCCATGCATCCCTCCAGTTCCGGACCAGTTCCGGCAGCATCACCTCATATAACTCGGAAAAAATTGCATTTGATTCTCCCTGGTACCAGAGAAAGCCCCGTAAAGGGTATCCGGCAATCCGTGAAATGCCCGACTCAAACAGGTAAGCCGGCCCGAACGGGTGTCTCTGACGCGGATTGTCAGTATTCTTCAAAGTAGCTGTGATTGAATTGCTTACCCATGGCTCCCTGAATTCACTTTTGCGGTAGTCATAGAGCAGGTCAACCAGTTGCGGGTGCACTTCGATAGCCTTCCTTTCAATCCATGCTTCAGCCGGGGAACCTCCGACAGCCATCTGGATCAATCCTACAGGTATCCCGAGTTCATCCCTCAGTTTCCTGCCAAAATAATATGCCACGGCAGAAAACTCCTTTATACTCTCCGTTGACGCAACTGTCCATTCCCCCTTATTGAAGTATTCAAGATTGTTGATATCGTTCAGGGTAGCAGAATCCCATGGCTCATTCCATGGCAGATCACGTCGACTGAAGTTAATGAGCCTGAGATTCTCATCCGGTTCTGAATTGATTATATCCTGCCATCCGTCCGAATTTCCGGTAGTCCATTCCATGTTCGACTGGCCGGAGCAGAACCACACTTCGCCTGCAAGTATCTCACGTATAAGTATGGTATCATCCCCGGCCGTTGCCATGAGCTCATATGGTCCGCCTGCCTTCAGGGGATCAATCTTCACCATCCATTCGCCGGTCGCTGATGCAACAGCATGATATGTTCTGCCAGCCAGGGAAACCTCAACATGTTCTTCCCTGTCTGCCTGTCCTTTCAGGGTGATGATTCGGTCATGCTGAACGACCATATTGTCACTCCAGCCTTCCGGGAGCTTAAGGCCTCCGTAATTGCCTGTTATGGCTGAAAAAACGGTTTCAGCGAGCATAGCGGCACCTCTGGCATCAGGGTGAAGGTTGTCCGGCATCAGGTCCGGCCGGTCCTTCAGCGGCTCGTAAAAATCAATCAGGGTGACTCCGGCGAGGGAGGCAACCTCCTCAATCATCTGCTGTATCTGCCAGTACCAGTCGCGGGTTCCGGCCTTGAACCGCCTGTGACCGTGGAATATGGGAGAGAGCCTGGCAAGATAAAATTTCGATGTGCCCACAGACCTGAGTGTGTCAATCAGCCAGAGGTAGTCGCTGATGAATTCATCACGGAAATCAGGCCATGCCCTTGGATCGGTATCATTCAGGCCAAGATGAATGACCGCAATATCGGGTCTGAATGAAATGGCAGCCTCAAACTCTTCCGTACGGTTATATGGCCTGAAACCTTTTTTCAGCAATGTTGCCCCGCTGCGGCCGAAGTTTCCGACAGTATACTTCTCACCCAGCATCCTTTGGAAAACTGCAGGATAGGCACTTGTGTCCCTGCCAGCCACACCTGCACCATAAGTTACCGAGTTGCCTATACAGGCCACCCTTGTTTTTTCATCCGGGAGCATCCTTTCAGGTGAATATACGATACCGGAAGGCTGGCCTTTGCCGTCAGGCGTCACGATCATTGCGGTGAACATCCACTTAACCAGTCTCGTATCCGTGGTTGAGAACCTGCCGACAGGCAGTTTTATCACCAGGCTGTTCCAGCCCTTTCTGAGAGTGATAAAGACAGGTGGCCGGCTCCACAAATTTTCGTTGGCATATGGAGTCTCGTGGTCAGGTTTAAGCCCATTGTTATCCCATGCCGGTGGAGGAACCAGCTCCCCGTTGAGCCATACCCGGCTTCGCTTATAATCCCACTCACCCACAGGAGGAGCCATATCCGGTTCAGACCTGCCGTAGTTATGGGTACTGAAATGGAGTCCTGCATCCTGGTCTGCAGGGCTGTATATCCAGGTATATGCATATGCCGTCCGGTCAGGTCTGGGATCAGTGTAAAAGGCAGGAACCTTTTCTCCCCATGTATGTCTGAGGTATACCGCCGCCCCCGCTGCTGGTGTGAACCTGATATCTGCTGATGAGACGGTACCCGGATCTGCAATCAGACTCTTTTCGAAAGGAGCAGAAAAGTCCAGTTTGCCCTCATTGGGATACTGGCTGCTGATCTTCCACCGGATGCCTGTCTGCGGAAGGTACGGGAATGGCACATCACTCAGGAAAATATCCCTTAAAGCCATCATTCTTCTCTCGAAATCACTGAACCTCTCGAAGGCGGGATCTCCGGGCATACCCATCCGTACGCCCCTTGATTTGATATCATAGCCGCCTCCTGCCCATGACCTTTCGGCAAATGCCAGCATCGTCGGGTAAAATGCATTGGAAACGAGAATATCCTCAACAGATGCAGGTTTCCTGTCATTCCATATGCTGCATATCCCTCCGGCAAGGAAGTCAGAACCCTGCTCAGAGTCACACATCCTTGAGTTATAGATTGAAAACAGGTCCGAATAATAGTCGGTATGATTCAGGTACCGGTACCTGGAATCTATCACTGTTGTGTTTTGAGGCAGGGAGACGTCAGCCCATAACTGGCGGATTGCTTTCTGATCCATTGCTGCACCGGGGAGCCAGCCTATCACCTCCTTGCCGCACTCACGCACAACAGTCATCATTTCAGTAACAAAATCCTGGTTGGTAATATTAACTTCATCCGTACCGATATGGAAATAACTGCCTTCAAAGAGCCGGCAAGCCTCACGGAGTAACTCCGTCACTATTTTTTTACCCTCCTCTGACTGCATGGTGTGGCCCGTTGCCCTTGTGAATGCAGCGCTATGGCCGGGCATATCAATCTCCGGGATAACCTCAACAAAATGATCCTTGCAGAACCTGACGAAATCCTTCACCTCCTCCCTGGTGTAATACCCATGGCTGTCCCTAAGGGTCACATCGGGGCTTGTCAGTACCGGCATAATATCACTTGCAAGACGCCATGCCAGGTCTTCCGTCAGATGCCAGTGAAAAGTATTTATCTTGAATGATGACAGTATCTCAACCTCCCGCTTCAGTTCACTGATGGGGATAAAACTCCTGCCGCAGTCATGCATGAAGCCTCTGATCCTGAAAGCCGGCCAGTCAGTGATTGTACACCCATGAATAAATTCCCCGTCCGAGTCGTGTCCGGCAAGTTGTTTCAGCGTTGCATCAGCCCGAAAGAACCCTTCCGCTCCGGTCGCAAATATCAGAACCGAATCCGGACGGACTATTATTCTATAGGCTTCATCCATGTTCAGGCGGGCTTCTTCGACAGCCGCAACAGGAATACTCCTGATACCCGGGTCATCAGATAAACCGGCCGAACTGATCCTGTACTTTCCGAAGGTCCAATGAACAATCTGAGGTGCTGGTATCAGGGATGGCTTTTCCGAAAAGGGACCTGCAATAATGATCCCTCCTGTTGCCAGGAAGAAAAAGACCAAAAGGATGCATTTTTTGACTTGCAGGTTCATAAAGGCGAGGAAGGTTGTTTATTAGTCACCGAAAAAAATCAACCACAGGTATTTTTTGAAAATAGAGGTCCTTAACTCCCTCATAGAGAATCCCTACGTGGTTTTCGTCAACCATAGTCATGCAAGAATAGCCGTAACCGGAAGGAGCGAACAGTTCCACCTGGTTTTCCTCCGGCCAGGTCAATCCCTGGTCAGTGCTTGCCTTGATTGTCATCTTGATTCTGCTGTTCCTGTTATTAGGATTGGAAAAGAAGAGAACATCTTTCTCCTCTCCTCCGATTTTGATCTTCGCAGAGATCAGGCTGGCCATGCAGTTCGGTTCCGGGAGGGCCGAATTTGAAGAAGGATGAGAGGTCCAGGTCATTCCAAGGTCGCTGGTGACAGCCACAGCCCTGCCATTCGTCTCCCCTTTATCACTCCTGTTCCTGTCATCACGCATGTTAAGCATAAGAGAACCATCAGGGAGTTGCACAACCTGTGCCTCAGTTGTATTTGATTTTGCACCGGTACCTATTTGCCATGTTTGTCCGCCATCACGGCTTGAGATTACGGTTGAATGACATGTATACTGTCCTCCGTCCAGTGCCTTTACTCCTATATCAGCTTTGAATTGTGCCGGGAATACGAGGGTACCGTCATCCAGTGTTATGCCTCGGCCGGGTCCCTGCAGGAGCAACTGCCAGGCAGGGTCCTTTATCTGCCCTGTTATGTTGATCGGCTCAGACCATGTAAGCCCGTCATCAGTGCTCTTAACGAGAATTAACTGGCCGGTCTCCTGCGGTGTCATGCCGGGCTGTGAAGCCCACCAGAGCATCTGGTCGGGAGCTGATCCGTTCATCCAGAGTGCTGCCACCCATAACGTGCCCGTGGTATGATCATATAATATACTGGGATCGCCGATGCCATTAAGATTCTGTGGCAAGCCGCCATATTCTCCCATATCCATTATAACCTTCATCGGTTCCCATGTCCGCCCGCCGTCAGTACTCCGGCTCATACCTATATTAATATCCTCCTGAAGGTCCTTGCTGTTGTTGTACCTGATGTCATAGACAGCCACAAGTGTTCCTGTATTCGTTGTCACAAGCCCGGGAATGCGGTAGGTATCTGCTCCGTCCTGCCCTGCTGCGCGGACAATTTTCCCGAGCCGCAGTACCGGATCATCATCACTGGCCTTATACTGCACGGAAGATCCGTTACTGAAGACAAATGAAACTGATGATATCTTCATTCCTGCTGCAGGATCAGCTTCAGCTTCAGCGCTGAAATCAAGCACGAAGCTATGCTTGCCATCAGTCACGGGCAGATCGAATTCAAAAAGTATAAAGAGTGAGGGCTTTGCCACAGTTGCAAGCTTTGTTCTCTGCGGCACTCCGGGGACCACGCCTGTGTACCATGCAGTCAGTGCCGACAATGCATCAATGTCACTATCATCCGAAAAGGTAATTCCGATACTCTGCAGTGAGACAGACTCGTCACCGCCGTTGACCGTAAACATCAGTTTAACCAGGTCATTATTCTCGCGGCCGGCAAAAATTGGTTCTATACTGAACACAGCTTCAGGTTCACCTATAACCAGACCGGTATCCGAAGTGTTTTTATCTCCGCATTGTGAAGCCGTTAGGAAGATGGTCAGAAAAAGGAGCGCTGTTCTCATAAATACAAAGCTTCAAAAAAATTCATGAAAAAAAAACAGGCAGGCTCCCGGCCTCCAGGAGGCCGGGAATTACTGCCTGTTACCTTAAATCCGGTCAACTAAGACCAGAACGTTAGTAACCTTCTGTCTGCTCAAGTTCCGAATCATCGGCAAGCATACTCTGGGAAATGGAATAATATATCTTGTAGGCCTCGGCCGGGTTCATGGTAGCCACTTCATCAAACAGGAATGACCCTCCTGCCCGAACCAGGTCCCACCATCTCTTACCCTCACCGATGAACTCCTTCATTCTTTCATCCAGGATAGCCTTTGCATTGGCAGCCTGCGTCCCGTTAGTGTAAATATAGGGACCGCCATAGTTTTCACCATAGGCCCTCTTCCGGACTGCATTGATCTCAGCCGAAGGATCCTGATTGAGATTGTTCTTTGCTTCAGCAAGCATAAGTACTACATCAGCGTAACGGTAAAGTGGAACATTGTTGTAATCCTTTCTTGAGCCGTCAATATCCACGATTCCCAGAAACTTGTTCAGCACAGCGCCCTGGTAACTTTCCTCATCTGCGACGTATGGAATATGCACAGCACCATCAGAATAAAGCCTCAGAAATGTGTTTCTTCTTGAGTCATTGACGTCATCAATCAGAAGCAGCGTTTTATTGGTCGGACCGTACCTGCTGGCACCGTTTATGACATAGCCTGACATTGAATTGCCGCTGTCGTCGAACATTGGCCTGATATCCACTGCCCTGCCGGTAAAGCTGCCATAAAAGTTGCTTGCCTGATCCTGTTGATAATCAAAGGCAAAGATGAACTCCTTGTTGTTTTCATTGCTCTGACCCCATAATTTGTCATATGCTACAAGTTCAAATCCGGTAACGGCCTGAAGGGCTGTCATGGCTTCAGTATAGTCTGCATTGCCACCACCCAGGACTTTACCTGACCAAAGGTACACATCACCCTTGAGTGCAAGAGTAGCTCCTTTTGACCAGAATACATTCCGGCCAAGCCAGAGAGTATTGTCATCGCCGAAATACTCAAGGCTCTTTTCAATGTCACTTTTGATCAGCTCTATGACGTCACTCTTGGGTGAACGGGGTTTCTTCAGCATCTCGAGGTTTACCTCAAGGAGAGGTTCAGTGGATATGGGAACATCTCCCCATGCCCGTACCATTGTATAGTAAACATGAGCACGTATCCCGTAGACCTGACCTAACATGTGATTCAGATCCGAAGGTTTGGCAAATGTAACACCGGGAGCGTTCTTTATGAAATCATTAAGATAGTGGATGAATCCGTAGAAATTAGCCCAGTTTGAAAAATGGACCACAGTGGAACTGATATTGTTTTCAATCAGGTCTGTTCCAAAAGGTGACTCAATGGTGTTTCCACCCCAGACGTCCGAACGCAGTTCACCCATCTGCCAGAAGGTACCTGCATAGTTCCTGTATGCTGCCATTATACCGGTGTGAGCAGCTTTGACAGCCTCTTCGCTTTCCCAGAAACCATTAAAGGTAAGCTGACTTTCAGGCTGCATGTTGAGTTCACATGAATTCAGCATGATGACACCCGCAAGTAGTATGATAAGTTTTTTCATTTTCGTTCTTTTTTGATATTAGAAAGTGACGCTTAAGCCCAGTGTATACGTCCTGGGAAGAGGAAATCTTCCGTAATCAATGCCATCACCTGATTCTTCAGGTGAGCTGCCTGAGAATGCGTTGAAGTATGCGAGATTGGCGCCTGTGATATAGATCCTGAGATCATTGAAGAGGTTGTTGACCTTGCTTCCGGGCAGGCTGTAACTGAGTGTCACTTCCCTGAGTGCGAGAAAATCTCCCTTCTCCCACATTCTTGAGCTGCTGCTACTCATGGAGCCCTGATCACCACCTCCTGCGAGATGGTTTTTCTGCCTGTCCACGAGCGTGAAGATGGGGATGTTGGATGTCGGATTTTCCGGAGTCCATGTGTCCCTTATCTCCACGGGCCCGTTCTGGTTACCCTGTGTCTGTGCTATACCCTTGACTCTGCGGCCGTTAATGATCATGTGACCCACGGTAAAATCACTCCTGACAAAAAGATTCAGGTTTTTATATGTCAATCCTGATGTCAGACCGCCCGAAAATTTGGGTGTTCTCCGGCCAATGACCTCGCGGTCGAGGTAATTGATGATATTGTCACCGTTAAGATCCTTCCAAATTGCATCACCAAGGAAGCGTGTATCCTTATCCTGAGCAAATTCCACAATCCTTCCTGCATGAGCATTAATCTGTTCCTGGGTCTGGTAAACGCCCTCGAAAATATAGGCAGTGATCACATCATATCCAACCCTTTCACCTTCCTGCAGTCCACCCACATATATGGTGGCACCTGTTTCAGGATCATAGATCTCCATACCACCCTGCCTGTTTTTGTCAACACCGTTGTCAGGAAGCTGCTTGGCGTAGTTTCTTACCCTGTAATAGGTCATGCCGAGGTTCCAGGTAAAGTCTGAGGTCTTTAACACATCAGCATTGACCTGCAATTCAAGGCCACGGTTCTGAAGGGTTCCGTTGTTAGTGGTAATGGAAGAGAATCCGGTCCAGAGAGGCAATGTAAGAGCTGCCAGTTTATCCTTCACATCCCTGACAAAGTAATCTGCTATTAATGTAACCCTGTTGTCAAACAAGCCCATGTCAAGGCCGAAGTTAAGAGTGGTTGAACGTTCCCATTTCAGGTCAAGCAGTGGCAGCCCGTTGTTGACATAGCCGGTCTGGCCGTAGTAAACCGAAGTAGCCCCGTAGCTTCCAAACACTCCGAAGTTGCTGAGTATATCAATGTTGCCATTGACACCGTAGCTGATCCTGGGCTTAAGCTTGGTGATGTATTGGCTGATTCCTGAATTTTTAAAGAAATCCTCGTTGTGAGTATTCCACCCCAGCGAGATGCCAGGGAAGAAATCATACTTGTTGTTCCCAAGGCGTGAAGTTCCGTCATAACGGAAGGTCAGACCTACCAGGTACTTGTAGTCAAAATCATAATTGACCTGCCCGAAAAGGGAAGCAATCTCATACCCTGTCCTGAATGAAGTGGGAACGCCGTTTGCTTCTGAACCCATATTCATCGTATATATCAGGTCTGTGGGCGAGAGACGGGTTCCGGCACTCATGCTGAAAGCACGTTCGGTAAAATATTCACCGCCAAGCAGGGCATTTACATTATGCATACCGGCAAATGACTTTTTATAATTCAGCAGTGAGGTCAGCTGGTAGCGAAGGGTCCTGTCAAGCGAGGCTGACGCATTTCGTGCTGTGATCAGACTACCTGAATTAAGATATGCTTTGTTGAATGATTCATTTGTATTGTTTACCGAAAAATGACTTCCCCTCAGGGTGAAGGTGAAGTCTTTCAGGAAGGTATAGTCTAACTGCACTGACCCCGATAGCCTCTGTTCAAGATTATACTTGACAAATTTATCCTTGTAGTAAAGCGGATTTCCGAAACCAAGATAGGTTCCCGGCTGGTATTCATTCGAAAGGCTTCCATCAGGATTGTTGTTGTAAATACGCGATGTCGGCGCCAAACCAGCTGTCCTCTGGAAAAGGTTGTAATCGGTGTCAAACGGGAGATCCCTGTTCGAATGACCATAGAATATGTTTGACGTGACCTTGAGAGCCTTGGTAAGGTTATAGGAGGCATTGAATGTTCCCGATATCCTTTTGAATGACGACCCGACAACCAACCCGTTGTCATCCAGCATGCCGAGTCCGAGATAGTAGTTGCCCTTCTCATTGCCGCCGTCAAACGAAAGGGTGTAATCCTGCGAATTACTCTTCTGGTAGAACAGCTCATTCATCTGGTTCTCCATGAAGATAAGCGTTGTGCCTGGATTAACCGGATCTTCCATAGTCTGCCATCCGTCATAGTCAAGCAAATACTCATTGGCCGACGAAAGGACCATTGTGGTGTATATGGAGTTTGTGGTGTTGTTACCCACCCCGGCTGCATTGTTTCCGGTCAGGAACTGGTTCAGCCAGGCATAACCCATCACATCCTGGGCTGCTTTGACAGCCAGCCTGTTGAATTTTACATAATCGGCAGCATTGAGATACTGCATCGGATCCTCGGGTCGGTTGTTGAAGGTAAATTTGGTCCTCAGTGTGATGTTTGATGTGCCTGCCTTCCCCTTTTTTGTGGTCACAAGAATAACACCGTTTGCAGCCCTGGCACCATAGATGGCCGTTGAAGCAGCATCCTTCAGTACTTCAATCGACTCCACATCGTCAGAGTTAAGGGCGTAGAACGAACTCGGTACACCGTCAACCAGGATAAGAGGATTACCGGTACCGTCAAAACTGGTACCGCCACGTACGACGAGACTCGGGGTCGAACCCGGCTGCCCGGTCGTCTGGGTTACCTTCAGACCGGCAATCGTTCCCTGAAGAGCCGTTGCAACGTTCGAACGGGGAGCATTCTCCAGCACCCTGGTGTCAAGCTTAGAGATTGAGGTGGTCATCTCCGCACGCGACTGTGAGCTGTAACCGGTGACAACAATCTCATCAAGGACAGTTGTCTCCTGAGCCAGGATCACATCAATCACCTCCTTTGAATCAATGGTTATGGTCTGCGATACATATCCTACCATTGACACAACGATCTCATTGCTGCCCGCAGGCACATTGAGCGTAAAAGTACCGTCTGCCTGAGTGGAGGTACCTACCGTGGTACCCCTGACAATGACGCTTACTGCAGGTAACGGTAATCCGTCCGCGGCATCCGTCACCGTGCCCCTGATTGTCTTCTGGGCCATCAGAGAACTGCTGCTGAGCAATAGAGCCAGCAGAAGCATCATCAGCCCTGGAAAGAATGAGACTTTTCTTTTCATAGATGAGTTGGTTTTGGAGTTATTATTGAAAAATGACAAATGTTTTATGTCATACATAAGACAGTACAAAAATAATTTTTTATTTTTACATGCAAGAGTTTTATCGTTTTTTTTGCTTTTTTTTGTAGTACTTTAATATTTATTGGATAAATAATGGATAATCAGGACCTAAGACTTGAGTTAAAAGCAATCGACACAAGCAGCCTCGTCGATAAAGTCGAGATGCGTCTTATTGAGGTATTCCTCTATAAAGAACTTAAACCCGGTGACACCATTCCCAAAGAGACAGAACTCGCCTCGATAATGGGTGTAAGCAGGACAGTTATCAGGGAATCTCTTAACAGACTCAAAACCATGGGCCTGATAGAATCAAAAAAACACAGGGGAACCATCATCAAGAGCCCTGACCTTTCGGCCATCCTGGGTAAATCCCTGATACCCAGGATACTCGACGATAAAACACTGATGGATGTGTTCGAGATGCGCCTTGCCCTGGAAGTAGGGATGGCTGATTTCATCTTTGCCCGCAAAACCGCTGAGGACGTAAGGGAACTCGAAGAAATAGTGGAGATCGAACCCGACCATTCTGACAATATCCTGTTTGACGTGAAGCATGAGGTGAAATTCCACGGGAAATTGTACCAGATGACCGGCAACACTACCCTCGAAGAATTTCAGAACCTTCTCCTGCCGGCATTCCAGCATGTCTACAACATCGGACTCATCAAAGTAAAGGGGAAACGGAAGAAGTACAAGTCACACAAGGAACTGGTTGGGCTGCTGAAGAAAGGTACTCCCGACGAATTCCGCGAGGGAATGAGAAGACATCTCGAGAACCACTTTGTAAGAATACTGTCAAACCACAAAAGTCATACGGCCAACCCATAATAGAGATCAATAGCTGCAAAGAAGCCAAGTTGAACCACGAAGAGAGGGAGCACCCTGTTGTTGATCTCCTCCTCCCCCGTGATCCTGGCAACAGTATGAAACAAGGCGGAAAAGAAAAACCATCCCAGGTAATTCTTCAACGGGATCGTCCCGCACTCCCATGACCACATGTCAAGCCTGATAGCTGCAGGTTCCATGAACAGATCATAAGAAACCATCAGCAGTGAGCCGGTGAAAATTACAAACAGCGACTTCAGAACTCCATTGTACCAGTAATCACCGCCGTGAGGCAAACATTCCCACAACTGCCGGCTGATGACATTTGTGCAATATATAAGCAGAAACCAGTTGAGGCCTATTATTAAAGGTGTGTTCACCAGCGCCGGCCCGAGTGTCCTCCCGTAGGAGTATACCCCGAAGATTTTACCTGAATTAACCCCGGCGGCCTCAACAAAGAATGAGGCGATGGCAATTAACAACCCGGTGACAATCACCCTCCTTGCGGGCCACCTGCCCCAGAACAGAAATGCAGCAGCAAAGAGCAGGTTAAGTGGTGTAATCATCCTGAAAATGTTACTGCTGAAGGGCAGCAGCATTCCTGCCAGCCCTACACCGTAAACCCATAACAGAATCCCGGTCGGTTTAGGTATTCTTTGTTTCTGTGCTCTCATTTTATCACAGGTATCGTGTCACATGCAATCTTTGCGTCTGCAGGGCATAGCGGTACTCCTCCTCCGGATGCACCGATCGGCCTGCAAACCACAAGTCCTCATACATTCTCCTCATATCAGGGTGACGCATGAATGCGGCAGACCGGCTGTTTGAACTTCTGCCATAAATGGCGCCTCAATACCACCGATAGCCGCACCTGAAACTGCTGCCTTTATCCTCAGTGCCATGCGTTGTCCTTTCAAATCAATCCTGCCAGATCTTTCAGAGTCACTTTCAACAGAAGCCATAATTTCCTTGCATCGGATATGCGGAAACGCTTCCCGGTAATACCTTCCGGAGGTGTTCGCCTGATCTTTTCAAACAAAGCCAGGTAGTATGAATATGCCAGGTACACGCCTCTACGGCTTCCCCGGCCGAGACTCCTGATTCCATTCAGTGAAGCTCTGAAATCGCCTGCTATGTCTTCCTCAATCTGTCTCTTTTCAGATACGGTGAATTTATTGAAGTCCACCCCCGGGAAATAGACTCTCCCGCGGTCGACAAAATCACTGCGTATGTCTCTCAGGAAGTTCACCTTCTGAAAAGCCGAACCAAGCCTGCAGGCCGGTTCCCGGAGCCTGTCAAATGATTGCGGATCATTATGACAGAAGACCCTGAGGCACATCAGTCCGACTGCCTCGGCAGAACCGTAGATATACTGACCATAACTGGCATGGTCATGGTTCTTCTGCTCAAGGTCCATTCCCATGCTGTAAAGAAAAGCTTCAATAAATTTACTGTCAATATTATAAGTATTGACCGCCCACTGGAATGAATGCAGTACCGGGTTCGGGCTGACTCCTTCGGAGATCGCTGTCGAAGTATCCCTGCGGAACCGGTCAAGTATTTCCCGTTGCCTGTGGTTAAAGAAGGTATCCACTATCTCGTCGGCCAGCCTGACGAATCCGTAAATTGCATATATGGCTGGACGGTGTCTGACGGCCAGAGTCCGGATTCCAAGCGAGAAGGAAGTGCTGTAACCGGTGGTTACCACCTTGCTGCACCTCAGTGATATGGTGTCATATAGTGGCGGCTTCATTTTCTATTCTCTGTACGGTTAGTTTCGAGCTTATTATTACCATCGGCAGACCGGTTCCGGGGATGGTTGAAGCGCCTGTATACCAGACATTTGAAAACACCTCATCCCTGTTGGATGGTCTGAATCCTCCCACCTGTGTCATCTTGTGCCCCAGGCCCAGCCCGCTGCCGCGGTAGAGGCCGAACATGTTCTGCCAGTCAACCGGGTCGAGCACCACGCGGGTCATGAGGTTTGCCTCAATGTTATGGCCGGTGCGGGCCGAAAGATCCCTTATCACAGCATCAGCAATACGTTCCCTGTCACTCCAGTCGGGCTTGAACCTCAGGTCGGGCACAGGCACCAGGATGAACAGGTTCTCACAGCCAACAGGTGCGCTCTGCGGGTTGAAGATGGCGTTGGCGTTAACGTAGTAATAAGGCTTCTCAAGTGATACTTTGTTTCGGAAGATCCCTTTCGAATAGGATTCATAATCACGGTCACCCAGGAAATAATTATGATGGTGGATGTTATCCATCTTCCCTTTCACTCCCAGGTACATTGTCAACGGCGCAAGGGTCCACTGCATCCGGTCAAGCTTTTCGTCAGTGAATGCCGGACGGCGGAACACCCTTCCGCGGAACATCGCCGCATCGGCATTGACCACGAAGATGTCTCCCTCCCAGCGCCTGCCGTCAGTGTCAATGAAAGCCCTGTTCCTCCTGCCCGGACCGTCGAAACCGCAAATGGTGACGTTGTAATTTATCTTTATTCCCGACTTCTCTGCTGCGCGCAGTAACCCCTCCACGATGCGGTACATTCCACCATCTACGTTGTGGTAGCCGTCATGCACCATCTCGGTGTAACTCAGGAGGGTATACACAGCCGGTGTGTCAAACGGGGTGGCTCCGAGGAAGAAAGAGACAAGGGAGAAGATGACTCTCACCTCGTAGGAGGTGAAGTAGCGGCTCATCTCACTCCAAACTGAGCGCATCACCTTCGGGACATGTTTCACAGGCAGCCTGGTCATCTGTACCATGAAGTCAGGCAGCGACATGAAGTTTTTGGACAAGACCCCCTTTTCGACGTCATCAAACAGCACACCTGAAGAGGCAAGAAAGCGTCCCATTCGCTCACGGAAGCCCGGTTCGATATCCTCGAACTGGCCGGCCAGCCTGTCAAGGTCACGGTAGACAGTGTACCACCTGTCTTTGCCGCGGAAGTTAACGCGGTACAGGGGGTCAATCTGCACGAAACGGAAAGGCATCTCTATTCCTGCATCACGGACAAACTCATCGAAATGGTAGCTCATGCTGAAGAAGGTGGGGGCCATGTCAAATGTGAAGCCTCCGGAAGTCAGCTGGTTAAGCCTCCCTCCTGCCTGCCTGTACATCTCCACCATCTCCACCTCATAGCCTCGGCGTCTGAGCCGCAGTGCCGTTGCCAGCCCGCCAAGTCCGGCGCCCACTATCAGCACTTTCTTAGCTGTCATTTTATCATTTAAGCTTTTTCTCCACCTCCGGCAGCAGTTCATCGCGCACCCATTGAAAGTCAGGGGCTCTCTTTAGCGCCCTGCGATATGCATCACGTGCCCCGTTGTTGTCGCCCGTTTCCTCCAGCAATTGTCCCAGGAGCACCATCGTGTTGAGGTACCTCCAGTTGCAGGGTGCGACGCTTCCGCCGGCTTCGAAGAGCTTCAGCGCCTCCCGGAATGAGGCGGCGGCTTTCTTCTTCGATCCGCCGGCAAAAGAAGGCATGTGCGCCTCAGAATTTGCCTTTTCAATCCAGACGACGGCAGAGTTTTTACCCACCGCCATCGCTGCCTCGAGCTGTTTCAGGGCTTTTGGGCCGAGAGTCATCGCCCGTGCGGGATTGAGCCCCATCCTGAAGCCGAACATGGCCACCCGGAAGGCTTCCGTCTCTGCCCTGTATTCAGGGAACTTCGCAAGCTGTTCGATCTCTCCGTTAAAAATATCTATCTGAGTCCTGGCAAGATCCTTCTCATTCCTCCCAATCAGGTATCCTATATATCCGTATCTTGCTTCGGCCAATGTACAGAGCGTGCAGGACTCAGGATCACGCCGGTACTGCCCCTGAAGTTCCTGCATTCCTTTCTTCCACATCTCCATGTTGCCGGAAATATATCCTTTATAAATTGTACAACTGCTGCAGTCTTCTGTTACAGCACCGAATACCGCCGGCAGGGCCAGCACCATTATTATAAATAGTATAACCCTTCGTGTCATCTTATTTTCCTTCCTTTCCATTCAAATGTCCGGTTCCTTCTCCGTTTAAGGGCCAGAAATGCAATATGATAAAAAGCGGCGATACCGGGCAGCAGCCAGACCAGGTTTTCGCTGATCCTCTGCCTGCTGGTTGAGGCAATCATGACATTCAGCAGCACCACCATCAGAAGGTAGGCTGCCAGAAATTGCAATGGCAGGAAGAGCAGGATTATCCATCCGGCAAGACCCGAGACCAAATACAATAGGAAAAAGGCCATGCTATTGCCAAACATTGAAAAAATATTGCGTGAGAATCCGTTCACTCCCTCGGAATAACTTCTGTACATACGGCATTCTATTTCCTTCCGGCCAATCAGGATGTCTCCCCTGAACCGGTATCTTTTCACCAGCCTCATTATTTCTATATCCTCAGCAAGTCTGTCCCGGACCATTTCATGGAACCGGTACTGTCTGTAGGTTTCCCCGTGGAAGAGCATCATCTGACCGTTGGCAGCCGAGAAGGAGGTCCATCTGCAGCGGCGTACCAGGAAAAGCGGCAGCAGTGAGAGAAGAATCCTGAACATGAACGGAACTACAGCCTTTTCTCCACCACTCCTCATCTTCTGGCGCGGGACCATCGAGAGCAGAGCCAGCCTGTGCCTTGCTGCAAATGAGACAGCCCGCTTCAGCAGATCTTCGCCCACAGTTACATCAGCGTCGAGGAAGAGGAGGTATTCGTTCGCCGCCTCAGCGGCAAGCCTGTGGCAGGCATGGTTCTTTCCCGTCCATCCTTCAGGGAGCTCATCACCACTGATGTATCTGATTCTCCGGTCAATCCTTGCGCAGGCGTTGACAACCTCGGCTGTGCTGTCTGTTGATCCGTCGTCATAAACAATGATCTCAGCCTTTTCATAAGGAAGCATTGCAAGGCTGCCCAGCAGAGTGCCAATGTTCTTTTCCTCATTCCTCACCGGGATGAGGACGGAGAGCGACGGTATCCGGGACCTGTCTTTGGTGACATGAGGGAGATAAGGCCGCGAAAGCATATTCACCAGCGCCACTGTAAATCTTAAAAATGTAAGGATGAGAACAAGGCTCCCGGCTATTGTCAGTATCATAAAGGTATCTGCTTGGCAATGCACTCGTCAAGGAACATGTTGTATGTCTCTTCCAGTTCAGCGATCGATCTCTCCCGGGCTGTATATTCAATGACTCTGACAGACAGACCCGGCCTCTTCCTGGAGAACCAGTCGGGCAGGGCAACATAGAAAAGTATCATAAGCCTGTCTGAGGCTCCCGCTATGATACGTTCTGTACCTCTTTCGAACCTCACCGGTCTCCGGTGTATTGAGGTAATTATACCCTGAGGATATACTACAACCATATTGGCTGAATCATGAAGCAGGCCTGAGGTATACGTCAGTGTATCAACCACGGTGCGTGAACCCCGTTTTATGGAAAAAGCCCCTGCCTTAATAAGAAAACGACGTGATTCAAGCTGTTCTTTCAGCATCATGATGTGAAATTTCTTATGCAGGAAGAGGTCATTGAGACGATAGGCAATGAACCCGTCCCACCAGCTGAAGTGGTTGCCAAGGAGCAGGACAGGCCGGCCCGCAGTATTTACGTTACAGTCAAACCTGACATCACTGAAATGCCGGTTCAGTCCGGTCCGTGAATAAAAACTGAAGAACCTGACAAAGAAAGTTATATGCCTGGCTTTGATTATCATTTTGATCCGGTGGCTGCAAGTGAGCGTGGCGGGTTTCGGTAAATCTCAGGTATCACAGGCAGTCCTCCCACCTCAACCGGGGCGAACTGCTGCAGGTATCTCACCAGCGCCAGCCACTCCTTGCCCTCCTGGAGACCCGGAGTATCTGCATTGAAGTCCATTACCATAAGGTCCATATCAGTGACGGGATTCCCCTGACTGTCCTTCGGTACAACATTGATGAGACCCAGTGACATTTTCTTTATAATGCCCACGAAATCAAGCATGTATGAGTTAGCAACGATTGAATAGAGCCGGGTATCATCCTTTGAGGTATTAACTTCGGTGACTTTACCATCGGGGGCAGTATACTCCATCCTGCGGATCTTATTTAACAGTCTGCCTTCAGGGTCATAGTCAATCCGGAGATGTGAATAATAACAGAAGTGAGCGGGGGTGGAGGCGGATGACATAATCAGGATCTCGGCAATATTCTTCAGCTCGCGGCCTGTGACCCATAGTCTGGACAGCGGGTAGCCTGGTACGATATTGCTCCCCGATCCCAGTGACATCACCCTGAATAGATCGGCCACGCTCTGAACCCCGGGCTGAATAGGATCACGGATGACGCCGAGGGCTACCATAGCACAATCGGTACCCGGACCGAATTCATTTACATAGTAATATATTGCGTCAGCCATCATTGCCCCCAGGCTGCTGCCATGAAAATCTGCCAGCTCATCAGCATTGAGCAGGAATGGTGCCTCTGCCACCGGCATATCATATGAAAGCTTTAGTGGTTCCAGGATGATCCGGTCAACCTCTTTTTTCTGAATCTCTATCTCCTCCTGGATCGAAGCCAGGCCTTTTGCATTGTCGTCCACCGGAATCATTTTGTAACTATCCATCCTTACTCCATTCCCGGTAACGGTGAGGTCCATCCTCCCAATACTTGTTCCTGAGCTACCGGTGCTTACTATCGGGACCCCGTTTACAACCAGCGGTTCCCTGAGATAAATATGGGTATGGCCGGATATGATTACGTCTATTCCTTTCACCCTGCGTGCAAGTTCAGCGTCCTCACCGGCCCAGTTTCCCTTTTTGTCTTTCGATACGCCGCTGTGTGACAGGCAGATAATTACATCACACTTCTGTTCCATCAGCTCTTTCACCATCCGTTTTGCAGCTTTAACAATCTTTTCAAAAGTGATGGGGACAGCATAGGGAGCTGATTCATCGGCATCCTCTCCGAGAAGTGAAAAGAGGCCGACCTTCAGGCCGTTGACCTCCCTGATGACCCATGGTTTTACCAGTCCGTCACCAAGGAGTGCCTCGAAGGCATCATCAGCCGGGTCATTTGGATCAGTCACTGCGTTTCCCATCAGGATCACCGGTATCTCACCCCGCATCGAGGCCTTTCTCAGGATACCCGCATAGGCCTCCGGCCCGAAATCGAAGTCGTGGTTGCCCATTGCAACCACATCATAACCAGACTTTTTCATAAGTGGGATCTGGAATGCCGTCTCCGGCTCCAGCGCCTGGAACAATGTTCCCATCATACAGTCACCGCCGTCAACCACCAGGGTTGATCCGGGATTTTCTGCACGTACCTCCGCTATGATGCCGGCTATGCGAGCCAGTCCTCCGAAGGTGGGGTCATTGTCAGCCACCAGTGGTGTGTAAGCGGATTCCGGGCCAAATCCCTGCAAATGCGAGTGGAAATCGTTCGTATGAAGTATTGTCAGTTTCTTTCCCTCCTGTGCTGTGAGTGTTACTGCCATGGCGAGGAAAAATGATATGATAATCATCCTTTTCATCTTGTATGAAATTTGGGATTAAGTTAGCAAAAAGCTTTTTATACCAGCCACAGAGGGGCTAAAGAATTACGCGCCCGCCGGATTTCGGTTATGCCCGGCCGATAACTCAGTCTGAGCAATGAGGTCCCCGGGGTTTTTGCAGCCACGGTTGAAATAGTGCTCATTTCTTCCAGGTCACTTCTGTCGTAAGGCGGTTTGGCTTTATTATCTTTGCCCCAACCAAGAAACAAACCACTAAAGATGATCAGGGAAATAAAGGTGCAGGATCTTGACACCGGACAGTTCATAGCCGGGAAGGTCAGTGAGATCAGAGCCGCTGTTGGCAACGGCACGGCGATCAATGCTCTCTCCGGGGGCGTGGACTCTTCAGTTGTCACTATGATAGGCCATCTTGCCCTGGGCGACAGGCTCAGGACAGTTTTCATTCAGAACGGTCTTATGCGCGAGGGAGAACCCGAAGCCGTGGCCTCAGTATTCGCTGAACTTGGAGTGAAGGTTGAGATCATTGACGCTCAGCAGGAGTTCCTCGAAGCCCTGAAGGGCATAACAGACCCTGAACAGAAACGCGAAGCCATCACCCAGACATTCTACAGGAAGGTATTCGGCCGGATAGTCAGGGAGAGCGGAGCCAGGTACCTGCTGCAGGGGACCATCCTGACTGATATTGACGAGACCGTTGCCGGAATCAAGCGTCAGCACAACGTCTTTGCCCAGCTCGGCATTGACCCGCAGGAAACATTCGGATATCATATCCTCGAACCGCTGATACAATTGCGCAAGGACGGCGTCAGGATGACAGGCCGGGCTGCCGGACTTCCCGAAGAGATGTTCAACCGTATACCTTTCCCCGGCCCAGCGCTGGCAGCCCGCATAATCGGCGAGGTGACACAGGAGAAACTGGATATTGTCAGAAAGGCTACGATGATTGTCGAAAAATTGCTTGCCGGCAGGGGAGCTTTCCAGTATATGGCTATTTTGCATGACGACCGTGTCACGGGGATGCGCGACGGAAAGAGGGATTTCGGAAGGCAGATAGAGGTGCGTTGCTGGGACAGCATCGATGCACGTACCGCCACCCCCACCCGGTTGCCGTTTGAGTTGCTGGAAAAACTTGCGGCAGAGATACTTGACACCGTCCCCGGCGTGGTCTCTGTTACCTATAATATAGCTACCAAACCACCCTCAACCATTGAGGCAGTCTGAGGATTTGCGATGTGCGATGTGCGATGTGCGTTGTGCGATGTGCGAATAACTAAATCGGAATTCGCAAATCGCAAATCGCAATTTACAGTGCTTCCGCCACCACAAACGTCGACCCGCCGATATATATCATATCATGCTGGCCGGCGACGGCCCGGGCTGCTGCAACAGCCTCCCTTACTGAAGGATATGCCCTTCCAACAAGTCCGTATTCCCCGGCGGCTGTCTTCAGCAGGTTTTCATCCAGCGCCCTGGGGATCGATGCCCTGGTAAAATAATATATGGCATCGCGCGGGAAAAGCGGCAAAACCGATCCCAGGTCCTTGTCATTCACAAAGCCAATAACCATATGAAGATTCTCCTTCGCCGTTGCCCTGACCTGCCTCATCACATACTCCAGACCCTCCCTGTTGTGTCCCGTATCGCAGACTGTCAGTGGTGACCGCGACAGTATCTGCCAACGTCCCATCAGACCTGTGTTGTAAACCACACCTGCGACACCCCTGAGAAAGTGTTCACGGCTTAGTCCGTGACCTGCAGACAGTGTCTCTGCAACCGCTGCTGCGGTCTGCAGGTTCTTCTTCTGCGCAAGGCCTCCCAGCGGCGTCTCACCCCTCATGGTCACACCATCATCAAGGCCTGTAAGAGTGAACCGCCTCATGGAGCTGTCAGGAAAAATCCTTCCCAGCCTGCACCTGAAACGGTTGTCGGCAAAGGTGATGGGCGCATGCAGGGTCTCTGACTTCCGGAGGAAAACATCGCGCGTCTCAGGTTGTGTCTCGCCTATCACAACCGGGACTCCCTCCTTGATGATACCTGCCTTCTCCCCTGCTACCGCTCCCAAAGTCCGCCCCAGAAACTCCATATGATCATGCCCTATATTGGTAATGACTGACAGAATGGGAGTTATAATGTTTGTCGAATCAAGTCTTCCTCCCATACCCACTTCAATGACAGCAATGTCAACATTCATCCTGGCAAAGTAATCAAAGGCCAGTGCAACCGTCAGCTCAAAGAATGAAGGTTTGATCCGATTGATAATTCCATTGTGTCTCTCAACGAACCCGGTAACCTCCTCTTCAGGGATCATCTCACCGTCAATCTTTATTCTCTCCCTGAAATCCTTCAGATGAGGGGATGTGTAAAGACCCGTCCTGTATCCTGCTTCCTGCAGAACTGAGGCAGTCATGTGAGATACTGATCCCTTCCCGTTGGTGCCGGCAACATGAACTGAACGGAACCTGGTGTGGGGATGACCAAAATAGCGGTCAAGCTCAATTGTATTGTCAAGGTTGCCTTTGTATGCGGGTTTGCCCATACGGTGGTAGGCTGGGAGCAGGCTGAAGAGATACTCAACGGTTTCCTGGTACGTCATGTTGATAACCTTTTTACGGTTGTTTGCAAATTTACAAAAAGCGCTTTCCCCTGATATGAGGCAAAGCTATCTTTGTCGCCGTGGTAATATCTGCGCCGGAGATGCTGCCCTTTAAACTGAATCTGTTATGGCGAAAAAGAAAAAACAAAAGAAGATTTTTATTCTCGACACGAACGTGCTGCTGCATGATTACACATGCATCTACAACTTTGAAGAAAACGATGTGGTAATACCCATCGTGGTGCTGGAGGAGCTTGACAAGTTCAAGCGCGGCAATGACATTATCAATTTCAATGCGCGGGAGTTCACTCGTGAACTCGACAAAATAGCGGGAGACATGCTCCTTACTGGTAATATTCCGCTTGGAGAAAACCTGGGCACACTTCACATCGAGACCGGGAAACAGTTTTCCGAAAGAGTCTCCGAATCATTCCCGGAAAGAACCCCTGATCACCGTATACTGGCAATTGCCGAATTTGTCAACCAGGAGAACAAGGATAAGACCGTTGTCCTCATCACCAAGGATATCAACCTCAGGATGAAGGCAAAGTCACTGGGTATCAGATCTGAAGACTACCAGAACGACAAGGTTGTCAACCTGGATGAGCTTTACAAGGGAATCAGGATTATTGAGAACATTGACCATGACCTGATCAACCAGCTGTACGAGAAGGCTGACGGGGTACCTGCCACGGAGCTCAAGATTAAGGACACTGAGCCGGGGCACCACTACTTTATCCTTCGAAACAGCAATTCCAGCGCGCTTGCCCATTATGATCCCGCCACCAATATGCTTGTGAGGGTTCTCAAGCAGACCACCTATGGCATCGACCCACGGAATGCAGAGCAGACCTTTGCTCTTGACGCACTCTGTGATCCTGATATTCAGCTGATCTCCCTGACCGGCAAGGCCGGCACAGGCAAGACTCTTCTGGCACTTGCCGCTGCCCTGCACCAGCACAAACGCTACAAGCAGATATTCCTCGCAAGGCCGATAGTACCGCTCGCAAACCGTGACATGGGCTTCCTGCCAGGCGACGTGAAGGAGAAGATGGACCCCTACATGCAGCCGCTCTTTGACAACCTGACTGTCATCAAGCACCGTTTCAGCGCCCAGAGCCCGGAATTCATACGCATAAATGACATGATAAAGGATGAGAAGCTTGTGATAACCCCGCTGGCATATATCAGGGGCCGCAGCCTCTCGAATATTTTCTTCATCGTTGACGAAGCGCAGAACCTTACCCCGCATGAGGTAAAGACAATCATCACCAGGGCCGGCGAAGGAACAAAAATGGTCTTCACTGGCGACATTGAACAGATTGACTCGCCATATCTTGACTCCGGTTCCAACGGGCTCAGCTACCTCTCTGACAAGATGAAGGGGCTTGATCTCTTCGCGCATGTCCACCTGGTAAAAGGTGAGAGAAGCTTCCTTGCAGAACTGGCGAGCAAGCTGCTCTGATCCGGCTTTTTTACTATTTTTGCATTCGAACAGTAACCTTTTAGTTTTGAAGAGGAAAGTAGCGTTTCATACACTGGGATGCAAGCTGAATTTTGCTGAGACTTCAACAATAGCACGCACCTTCCCGCATGAAAAGTTCGAGAGGGTCTCTGCTGACAGTCATGCTGACATTTATGTGATCAACACATGTACTGTCACTGATACGGCTGACCGTAAATGCAGGCAGGCAGTCAGGAAGTTCGTCCACCATAATCCTGATGCATTCATTGCCGTCGTCGGATGCTACGCCCAGCTGAGACGCGAGGAGGCGGCGTCAATTGAAGGAGTCGACCTGGTCCTGGGAACATATGAAAAGTTTGACATTGCCCGGTATATCGATAACCTCGAAAAACGAACAGCACCCGAAATCCATTCCTGCGAAAGTGTTGATACCGTCGGATTCATGTCATCATGGTCAGCCGGTGACCGCACAAGATCATTCCTCAAGGTGCAGGATGGATGTGACTATCACTGTTCATACTGCACCGTTCCCCTTGCCAGGGGGAAGAGCAGAAATCTTGCTGTCAGCGAGATAGTGGCTGAAGCAGAAAAGATTGCCGCCAGCGGAGTCAGGGAGATAGTCCTGACCGGCGTTAATGTGGGCGACTTCGGGAAGAGCACCGGTGAGACCCTCGAACAGCTCCTTGAAAGTCTGCTGAAGGTGAACGGACTGGAGAGGCTCAGACTCTCATCAATTGAGCCCAACCTGGTCACTGACCGGATCATCGATATCATCTCTGAAGGCAGGGTGTTGCTGCCTCACTTTCACATGCCACTGCAGAGCGGCAATGACAGGGTGCTGGGACTCATGCGTCGCCGGTACCGCAGGGAGGTGTTCCGTGACAGGGTCATGAAGATAAGGGAAAAAATTCCTGATGCGGGAATCGGGGCTGATGTCATCGTGGGCTTCCCCGGCGAGACGGATGATGACCATGCAGAAACATACAGCTTCCTGGAGAGTCTTCCTCTGTCATATCTTCATGTCTTTGCCTTCTCACCAAGGCCCGGGACACCGGCTGCCAACCTGCCGGGAGCAGTGAACCGTCAGGAGAAGGAAAAAAGAAGCAGGCAGCTGATAAGACTGTCGGAGAGCCGGCGGATGCAGTTCATGCGCAGCGCATCGGGTCAGATACATGATGTTCTTTTTGAAAAGAGAGGTCACGATGGCACAGTATCAGGACTGACAGGCAATTACATACGGGTGATGACTCCCTGGACAAAAGGGCTGCCCGGATCAATACGGCGGGTGAAACTAACCACCCTGCGTGACGACTCTTCGATGAACTGCGAACTGACAGATAAAGAAGCATTATGAAGCGTGCCGGTTATTACATATTTGTAGTCCTGAGCTATACCATCACATTTCTCCCAATGAGGGCGCTGCACCTGCTGTCAGACCTGCTCTGGCCGTTTTTCTACCATGTCGTCCGGTATCGCCGCAGCGTGGTGGAAACAAATCTCAAAAACGCCTTCCCGGAAAAGAGTCCGGGAGAAAGAAAAAAGATTGCAAAAAGGTTCTACAGGCATCTCACTGACATGATTGTGGAGACACTTAAGGCCATGCACATGACCCCGGAGCAGATCAAAAAACGTTTTGCAGTGACTGACACCTCCCTCACCGACAGGTTCTACAGCGAAGGACGTGATGTAGTTGCCCTTTGCAGCCACTATAACAACTGGGAGTGGTTTTCTTCGATGCAGCTCTCATCAAAACACAGGGCTGTAACTATTTACAAACCACTGAAGAACAAGGATTTTGACAGGTTTCTCTATAAGATAAGGACAAGATTCGGAGTATGGGTCACTCCCATGAATCATATTATCAGGGATCTGGTCAAATGCAGGGATGAAAAGATCCTCACCATGTCAGGATTCATCGCTGATCAGACCCCTCCGCCTGATGACAATGCATTCTGGACCACATTTCTTAACCAGGATACAGGCTTTTACAGGGGAGCAGAGAAGGTGGCGGTGAAATATGACATTCCCGTGATATTCATCAATATAGAAAAAAGGAAGAGAGGCTTCTACGAGCTTGAATACAGCCTGATATCAGAACACCCGCGCGACGAGGAGCCCAATGCCATTATTGCCCGTTACGCAAACAGGCTTGAAGAGGTGATCAGGGCACGGCCCGAATACTGGCTCTGGAGCCATCGCAGATGGAAACACAAAAGACCAGTCATAAATGATTAGGACAGCTGTCGTTATCCTCAACTGGAACGGAAGAAAATTCCTTGAACAGTTCCTGCCCGGGGTGGTCAAAAACACCCTCTCCATTGACACATCAGTCATTGTGGCCGACAACGGTTCGGAAGATGACTCGGTAAAGTGGGTGACTGAAAACCAGCCGGAGGTGCAGGTCATCAGGCTCGGCAGAAATTACGGATATGCAGGAGGATACAACATGGCACTCAGCCAGGTTGAAGCTGAATACTACATACTTCTTAATTCCGATGTGGAGGTTGAGCCCGCATGGGCGGAAAAGCTGGTCACTTATATGGACATGCACCCGAATGTGGGCGCCTGCCAGCCTAAGATCAGGTCATACACCAGTCGTGACTCGTTTGAATATGCAGGTGCTGCCGGGGGGTATATTGACAGGCTTGGCTACCCCTTCTGCCGCGGCCGTATCTTTGACACGGTGGAGAGTGACCATGGCCAGTATGACGATGTCTGCGAGATATTCTGGGCATCAGGTTCCTGTATAATCGTCAGGGGTGCCGCATTTGACCAGTGTGACGGCTTTGACGAGTCGTTTTTTGTTCACATGGAAGAGATTGATCTCTGCTGGAGAATGCAGAACGCAGGGTATATGATCAGCTACTTTCCTCATTCCGTGGTCTGGCACGTAGGAGGAGGAACACTCAACTACGGATCACCATCGAAGATCTATTACAACTTCCGCAACAGTCTTGTCATGCTGGCCAAGAACCTTCCGGTAAAGCATCTCCGCAGAACAATCTTCGCCCGCCAGGTCCTTGACGGCCTTGCAGCCGTGATGCTGCTCTTCACCGAAGGCCGTGCAGCAGCCGCCGCGGTTGTAAAGGCACACAGGGATTTCAGGAGGCAGCGGACTGCAATCAGGACCTTCAGAACCATCACCCCAAATCCTGGAATCTTCCATACTCCGCATACCACCATGAACAAATATCTCCTTTATGAGTATTATATACGCAAAAGGAAAACATTCTCAGAACTCGGGTGGATTTAAACAGAAAACAGCAGATGGCAATATTTATTACGGTGGTACTCACCGTCTATATCCTTACAAACCTGTACCTCTGGTTTAAGGGCCGGAGAGCTCTTTCAGGCGCCGGAATAACCACAGGATTGTACACTGCAATATTCATTGCCCTGGCATCGGCCTTTGTTTTAGGAAAGTTCCTTGAATATTCCTTTACAAGCGTTTTCACTGACATACTGAACGTTATCGGCGGATTCTGGATGGCATTCATGCTGTACGGATTCCTTGCATGGGTGGCAGGGGATATTATGATGCTCCTGCTGAAGCCTTTTCACCTGATCCCTCCGGATGTCATCCCAAAGCTCAGGCTGTGGCTGTTTGCTGGAATCACCTCAGTAATCCTCCTTCTGATCGTTATCGGATTCATCAATGCTGTAAGTCCGGTTACGAAAAGGTATACCATCGAGGTCAGCAAAAAGGTAAGCAGTGGATACGAACCAATGCGCATAGTGGCGGTCTCTGATGTACACCTTGGCAGTATCATCCGGAAGAGAAGCATGCGCCATCTCTCGGAAATGATAAGCAGTGAAAAACCAGACCTCGTTCTCTTTCTGGGAGACCTTCTTGACGGAAGCATAGGTCCGGTACTGCGCGGCGACCTGCTCTCATACCTCAGGATACCTGCGCCACGTTTCGGGACCTGGGCCATTACCGGGAACCACGAGTATATGAGTGATCCGGGCAAATCAGTGCCATATATTGAAAGCAAGGGAATAAAGGTGCTGAAAGACGAAATCATCAGCCTTGAAAACGGCGTTCAGATAATCGGCCGCCTTGACAGAACAGCCATGCATACACCCGGCAACAGCCGCAAGCCACTGGGGAAACTGCTGGCTGAGGTTGATACGACAGCTCCGGTGATTCTGCTTGACCACCAGCCTTATGACCTTTCGGCCCTGGCTTCAACACCGGTTGATATGCAGCTCTCAGGACATACCCATAATGGGCAGATATGGCCCCTCAACCTTATCACTGACAGAATGTTCGAGCTTAGTCACGGGCACAGAGTGTTCGGAAAGACTCATGTAATAGTCTCATCCGGATTTGGGATATGGGGTCCCCGGATGCGGATAGGAACAAGGCCGGAAATACTATCTATTACCCTGACAGGAAAATCAGAGTAAGGGGAAGACTTTTTCAAGCATCATACCCCTTGAACCTTTAACAAGTATGGTATACCCTTCGGGGCTCTCTGTCCTTAGCCATTCGGCAGCAGCATCTGATGAACCGAAGAGCATGGCCTTGAAATCAGTTGCCGCCTCCCGGAAGCAGGGTCCTATGAGAACTGCTTTTATATCACCAATATTCCTCAGCTGCCTGATGACTGCAGCATGCCCGTGAGCGCTCTCACTGCCCAGTTCCAGCATATCACCCAGGATAACCATCTTCTTTTCTGTTTTCAACGCAGCAAAGGAGGCTATTGCCTTTTCCATGCTTGACGGATTGGCATTGTAGGCATCACGTATAACGGTATTCCTCCCTGTCTCCGTCACCTGCGACCGGTTATTCGAGGGCTTGTATGATGAGACAGCGTCAATTATTTCGGGTACCGGAACACCAAAGAGCAATCCGATAGCCATTGCAGCCTTCACATTATCAATATTATATGATCCAAAGAGCCCGGTTTCAAAATAATGCTCATGGCCGTCGATCACTGCTCTTACCTTCAGCAGCATCAAGTCATCTCCGGCAGGAGAGGTACTGAGAGTGTGCCCTCCTGGTGCCGAGTAGGGCACGGCTTTGATCATTCCTGATGCCAGCTCACATAAAATGGGATTTTCATCATTGTATATGGCGGTCCCGTTATTCTCACGGAGTGACTGGTAGAGCTCTGACTTAGCCTTCCTGACATTCTCAAAGGAGCCGAAACCCTCTATATGTGCCGTGCCGATATTTGTGATGATACCATGCGTTGGTATGGATGTTCCACAGAGAGCGGTTATCTCCCCCATGTGGTTGGCACCCATCTCCACCACCAGGAAAGCTGCATCATCCGGTGCACTGAGCAGCGTCAGCGGAACCCCTATGTGGTTGTTGAAATTGCCCGGAGTGCTGTGTACCCTGCCCTGTCTTGAAAGAACTGCTGTCAGCAGTTCCTTGGTGGTTGTCTTCCCGTTGGTACCCGTTATAGCGATGACAGGTATATGAAGCCTCTTCCGGTGACAGGCCGCAAGGGCTGACATGGTCTCAAGAACATCATCCACAACAATTATTCTTTCTCCGCAGAGCGAGTGATCATCCACTATGGCAGCCAGTGCTCCGGCCTCCAGGGCAGCGGTGGCATGCCTGTTCCCGTCATGAGTCGGCCCCTTCAGTGCAAAGAAGATCTCACCTTTATTTACTGCTCTCGAATCTGTCGTTACCCCGGCAGAATTGCGGAACAAACCATACAACCTTTCAATCTCCATAGCATTCCAAAAAGAAGCCTCATTACTTTGGATAATGAGGCCTTATTCTTACATGTATATAATTAAATTATAGTCCCGAGGGGCTTCCTACCCTGATCATTGCACACCTGAAACCAAGGTCATCACGTGATGCTTCCTGGTCAAGATAGCGGCGGGTTGAGGGATTCAGCCAGTAGGCCCTGTCCTTCCATGATCCGCCCTTGAAAACTCTTGCCCTGTCGTTTATGAGTGTAACATAGTCATTGTCAACCTCATTCTGTGAATACATTCTTTCAGTCTGCGGCAGGTCAGCATTTCCTGACCATTCAAGGCTTGAGGAGATGCTTGAGATGACGTCACCGTCGAGGTAGTTCCTGTAGTCTGATTTCTGGTAGTTGTACCTGTTTGCTACATCCTCCGGCTTGACGGTGTCAATCTGGAGTCTTCCCAGCCTGTCCTTCTCAACCACCTGGCCGTTGGCATCACGCCTCAGATCGGTGAATACGTTGCCCCTGAAGGGATTGAACATGTCAACATCCTCTGAGGAGAGAGGACGGTACACATCCATCACCCATTCGTTTACGTTTCCTGCCATGCAGTAGAGGCCATAGTCATTTGGCCAGTAAGACCTGACGTCGACAGTGATGCTTCCTGCGTCGTTAAGGTTTCCTGCTACGCCCATCATGTCACCACGTCCGCGGACGAAATTGGCCATGAATTCACCCCTGTACTTGGGAGCTGCGTTACGGACGTTGTGACCGTCCCACGGGTAGATGGCCCTTTCATATATTCTTTCCTCGAATGTATTGCCCCTGAGGCCGTAAGCTGCAAATTCCCACTCAGCCTCCGTCGGCAGTCTGTAGCGAGGCAGAAGGATGCCATCCTCCTGGCGGACACGCGGATGAAGCTCATCCACTCTCTGGCCGGGCACTCCTTCATACTGGCCTGCAAGATAGGCTTCGGTATTGAAGTTGTTGGCACCTGACTGCTCCACGTTGGCATCCTGCCACTTGTTGTCAAGCAATATCTGCTCGTTGACCCTGTCAGTACGCCATACACAATAGTCATTGGCCTGCAGCCAGCTGACACCCACAACCGGATAATTATTGAATGAAGGGTGACGGAAATAGTATTGCACGTAGGGTTCATTAAGTCCGAGCGGGCTTCTCCAGACGAGAGTGTCAGGGAGAGCACGGCGGTGAACCTCCGGATAATCGCTGTATACCCTCCTCAGCCAGTAGAGATACTCACGGTAGTCGAGGTTGGTGATTTCTGTCTCATCCATGTAAAAAGAGGAGACAGTGACCCGGCGGGGTGAGTTGTTCCAGTCAAACATCACATCCTGATCAACCCGTCCCATGGTAAAAGTACCGCCTTCAATCAACACAAGGTTCGGACCGGTAACCTGTTCCGAAGCCTCTCCAATCGGGTAGCCAAGATCATTGACATCACTCGACTTGGGATCCCTGTAGCTCCAGCCAGTAGTCGGAGACACATTATCCTGCTTCGCTCCCTTGCAGGAAAAGAGGAAGAGAGCAACAACTACAAAAACCGGTAAAGCTCTGAGTTTATACATAGCAATATAAGGTTTACTTGATTACGTTAAATTTAAAAATTGCATTCATTTATAAAACTCTGCACCAAAATAACTACAAAAGGGGCAACTTTATTATGTGCGCAGCTCTACTTTTTTCAACTTTTCCGAAACTAAACATTGCCCCGGCTTTTATCATGGCCGTTCCCCCCAGGGTAGTACCGCCTCCGGCAATGATATAACTATATGATAAATTAACCTTTACAGTCATTGCGTCCCAGCCGGCGGAAGCACCCAGAGCCGTAAATCCGTTCGTGACGTGCCATAGTGACAGACCGCCTGCAAGACCCTTCCAGGAGGCTTCGCTCCCTAAATAAATTCGCGCTTCACCACCCTGGATGAGGAGAGCTGCTGACGGCAGGAGGGAAAGATCCTTTCCTCCCGGTGTCAGTGAAATGCCCCCGGTTAACGTAATCAGCCGGTTCACCCGGTTATATTCAAGGGCATCATCGCTGAGCGACGGTCTGGTCAGATGTATGATCGATGCACCGGCGAACCAGTCCCCTGACGAGACACTAAAGCCTGTACCCATGTCGAACCGGGTTAAGGGGGCAGGGGGTATATATTCAGTCCCTCCGCCAGTGTTCCCCCTGAAGGGATCGATGTCTCCCGGAAGAATTACTGATCCGCTCCTGATGCCCCGGGTGATCACAGCGGCTGTCAGTCCGGCCGTAACGAAGAGCCTGCGTCCGGCACGGAAGTGGAACGAATAGTAAGCCCCGCCCCGGAGATCATTCATGATTTCACCCAGTATATCATCAGAGACCCATGCACCGGCTCCTCCCCGGAGGGAACTGAAATATCCGTCATATGAAGCGTAAACAGACTTCAGCCCTAAACCGTTTCCCGGAAGAAATGTAAATGCAGAAATCTTGACTGAGGAGGCGCCCTCAACCCCTGCAAATGCCGGATTATACATGACCTGCATGCCGGAAACAGACCCATACCAGGTGTCCTGGCCACTGAGAGTCACCGTGCAGAAGAGAAGCGCTGCTGCAAGAGTCCTGTATCTGAGCTTCATGGTTATGTTTCAGAATTATCAACGCTGCCGGATATCCATTATTTTGTTCCCGGCAGTATCAATACAGGAGCAAAGATAAGTGACTTGACTATCTTTGCCATGATGATGATGAAATGTGTTGCCATCGGTCTTCTGGTTATGGCGTCCGTACAGAACGCTGCCCCGCAGGATTATGCGGCTTCATCAGTGCTTGGAAGCGGACGGTGGGTAAAGATTGCCGTGACCGAAGAGGGGATCTACAGGCTCGATTATTCCCGCCTGAAGGAGCTGGGTCTCACCGATCCGGCTTCAGCGGTTCTTTACGGCAACAACACAGGTCAGCTCTCATTCATGAACGATGGCACTGCCCCGGATGACCTGAAAAAAATTGCTTTCAGAGCAGAAAAGGGAATCGACGGAGTTTTTAATGAAGGCGACTTTCTGCTCTTTTATGCAGAAGGCACTCACCGGTGGGTAACTGAACCCGGCTCAGACGGTTACCGGTTCGTAAGGCATCACTATTCTGATACTGCATGGTATTTCATTACCTCACAGCCGGGAGGTGCCCTGGCGATACAGACGGAGACACCACCCGCAGCATCACCCGCATACCTTTCCTCATCAACTGACCTGTACGTAAGACACGAACGCGAGGATATAAACCTGATAAGGTCAGGAAGGGAGTGGTACCAGCAGGTGGTGCCAGGTATCCAGAACAGCATCGGACAGGGATTAACAGACATAATTACCGGTGGAAGAATACATTACACCATCAGGGTCGCTGCAAGGTCCGACGCCGAAACCTCCTTCATCCTCAGACAGGGAAGTGAAACCATCAGAACCATTACTGTTCCGGCTGTGACAATGACCGATATCAATGGAGTTTATGCAGCCACCGTAACTGTTGCTGATTCAATCCTCTCCTCCTCCGGATCGCCGGAATTCAGTCTCACATTCTCCTCAGGGGGCAATATGGCCGCCACCGGTTATATAGATTATGCTGACTTCAATGCAAGGGCTCCGCTGGTCTGGCGCAATAAAAATCTGTTCATAAGTGACAGCAGGTCTGCAGGCACATCAACAGTCACACGGTTCACCGTGGAGGGTTCACCATCACTGAACATCTGGGACATCACCAATCCCTTTGCCCCGCTGGCGATACAGACTACCGCTTCTTCCGGAAACACGGTCTTTATGGCATCAACTGACAGCCTCAGAAGATTCGTTGCATTCAGCATGGCACAGGTTAAACAGCCTGTCAGAAGTGTTCAGGTGCCCACCCAGAACCTGCATGCCATGATGCCTGCCGAAATGATCATCGTCACTCACCCGCTCTTCATGGCATATGCCGAAAAACTTGCAGCCCTGCATCTTGCGGATGATGGGATAACATCATTGATCGTAACCCCAGAGCAGGTCTGCAATGAGTTTTCAGGAGGAGTGCCGGATGCGGTTGCAATAAGAAACTTCATCAGGATGATAAGGGACAGAGGTATGCAGTCCGGTCCGCGACTAAGGTATCTGCTGCTCTTCGGAGACGGCTCGTACGAGAATAAGACCCCGCCTCCCGGTAACAGCTCCTTCATCCCTACATGGCAGTCAGTCAACTCCACAACCGGTGTACTCTCCTTCACCTCTGACGATTTCTACGGCCTGCTTGATGAGGGCGAGGGCGAAGCTGACGGATTCCTTGATATAGGCATCGGCAGGCTGCCGGCTTATGATACCGCATCTGCCGGTATTATGGTAAGAAAAATCATATCCTACCTTCAGGGATCAAATCAGGGCTCATGGCGCAATACTCTCTGCCTGGTTGCCGATGACGAGGATTCCAATCTGCACATGTTTGATGCTGAAGGCCTTGCTGAAGCTGCCGCCACTGCGGCCCCTCCCCTGACGATTGAGAAGATATATCTTGACGCCTACCGCCAGATAACATCTGTTACCGGCGATTCCTATCCTGATGCTTCGAGGGCGGTTGACGACAGGATGGCGGCAGGAACCCTGATAATGAATTATGTTGGTCATGGAAACGAATCAGGCCTTGCACATGAGAGGGTGATAAGAACCGGAAATATCAACTCCTGGAAGAACAGTTCCAGGCTGCCTCTGTTCATCACCGCCACATGTGAGTTCTCCAGGTTTGATGATGTGGAGATAAACAGGACCTCCTCCTCAATAACGGCAAGAAACTCGGCCGGTGAGATGGTGCTTCTCAACCCTGACGGCGGAGGCATTGCCCTGATGAGCACCACCAGGGTTGTTTACTCAGCCCCGAACTACACTCTGAACCGTGCCATCTATGACTATGCTTTCAGAACTGATGCTGAAGGCCGTTCGATGAAACTTGGTGATATTATCCGGCAGGCTAAGGTCAGCTCCGGAACAGGGATGAACAAACGGAATTTCCTGCTGTTGGGTGACCCTGCCCTCAGGCTGGCATGGCCTTCGACAGGTGAAGTGGTCACCGATAGTATCAACGGGATCCATGTCTCAATACCTTCTGACACTCTGAAGGCGCTTTCACTGGTGACAATCAGCGGTCACCTCGAAGATCCCGGAGGAAACCTGATGACCGGATTCAACGGTACCTTGGAGCCTGCGGTATTTGACAAGCCCGGGCACATCAGCACCCTTGCCAATGATGGCGGCTCACCAATGACCTTCCCGGTGGATGGCAATGTGCTCTTCCGGGGTAAAACCACTGTCACCGGCGGCCGTTTCAGATTCTCATTCATCGTACCCCTCGATATTAACTACAGCTATGGCAGCGGAGTCGTGAAATACTATGCATATGACGGCACCACAGACCTCAACGGAAGCTTCACGGGAATTACTGTGGGAGGATTCTCTGATGCGGTATCCGATGACAGTGAAGGACCACAAATAAGGCTTTTCATGAATGACACCCTGTTCAATGACGGCGGGGTGACTGACACTTCGCCGGTATTGTTAGCACTCCTCAGTGACAGGTCAGGAATTAATGCCACAGGGACAGGAATAGGTCATGACATAATAGCATGGCTTGATGATGACATCTCAGGGGCAGTGGTGCTGAACAGCCTTTTCAGGACAGATATCGGCAGCCATATCTCAGGTTCTCTGGCCTATCCTCTGCTGGTTACCGGAGAAGGAAAACACACGATCTCACTGAGGGCCTGGGATAACCTCAACAATCCCACTGTGGCAACGCTAAAGTTTGTGGTGGAAACCAACGGCACCTTCAGGCTCTCGGACCTGCTCGCTTTTCCAAACCCGGTTACTGACGGCACAAAATTTACTGCCGGCCATAACCGACCGGGTACCGAGATTGATATTACCATTACAATTTTCAGTTCTGACGGACGTATCGTAAAAGTGCTGAGAGATAACAGCCTGAGTGACGGATATGCCCTTCCTGACATCCCATGGGACGGCCATGACGAAAACGGCGGAAGGGTGGCAAGAGGACTCTATCTGTGGCGCATAGAAGCAGTTACCTCTGATGGTGATAAAACATCAGCCACAGGCCGTTTCATCATTTTGTAAAACAACACAATAAGTAGCCTTTTTTTTTGTTTTATATTTGCACAAATTCACAAATTTCGAACAATGACAAATATGAAAAACAAGGCGCTGACGTTAGGTATTATACTTCTCTTTTCAATTTTTGTTTCACCGGTAATGGCACAGGATGATATCACTTTTAATCCTATACAGACTGCTGTCCCGTTCCTGACAATTGCTCCCGACTCTCGTGCGGGGGCGCTTGGTGATGCAGGCGTAGCAACCTCACCGGACCTTTTCAGCATGCATTGGAACCCGGCCAAATTTGCCTTTATCGACGGAAACGGCGGTTTCGGTATCTCCTATTCCCCCTGGCTGAGAGCACTTATTCCCGATATCAACCTTTCATATCTTACCGGTTATTACAGGATAGACAGCAGACAGGTTGTTGCCGGAAGTCTTATGTATTCATCTCTGGGGAAAATTGAATTCACGGATGAGTCCGGCCAGCCTATTATGACCCTGCAAAATGCAAATGAGTTTTCAATCGATGCAGCCTATTCAAGACTGTTTTCTGAACACTGGTCAGGGGGTGTAGCAATGAGATTCATCTACTCAAACCTCACGGGCGGAACGCTGGTGGGTACTACAGAGACCAAGCCGGGATTAGCATTTGCAGCTGATGCATCTGCTTACTATACAAATAAACTAAAACTGGGAAGCCGCGATGGAAATATCTCAGCTGGTATCAATTTTTCAAACATCGGATCCAAGATGAGCTACACGACTGATGTTGACCCTGACTTCATCCCGATGAACATGCGACTGGGGACAACTTTCAGTATTAACCTCGACAAGTATAATTCAATCGGCTTCTCCCTCGACGTCAATAAGCTCCTTGTCCCAACCCCACCTGTTTATGATGAGGATTTAAATATTATTGACGGCAAGAACCCGAATGTATCGGTTCCGGTGGCAATATTCCAGTCTTTCTATGATGCCCCAGGCGGTTTCAGCGAGGAGATGAAGGAGTTTACCCAGTCTGTTGGCATTGAATACTGGTATAACCAGCAGTTTGCGCTTCGTACTGGCTACTACAATGAAGCCAATATGAAGGGAAACAGGAAGTATTTTACCGTTGGAGCAGGATTCAGGCTGAACATCTTATCACTTGATTTCTCCTACCTTGTTCCCGTGACCCAGAACAATCCGCTGGCACGTACACTGAGATTCTCCCTGGGATTCGAGTTTGACTCCCTCCGCAATCTCAGCCAGAAGTAAACCATACTATGACACTGCACCAGAGGATAGGACAGGGCATCGACTTTCACCGCCTTGAGGAGGGTCGTGAGTTCTGGCTGGGAGGCGTACGCATCAATTCAGCTAAGGGATGTGTGGCTCACTCTGACGGGGATGTCCTTATACATGCAATCTGCGATGCATTGCTGGGTGCAGCAGGACTCAACGACATCGGTTATCACTTCCCTGACACCTCTGAGGAGTTCCGGGGGATTGACAGCAAGATACTGCTCAGGCGGGTGGTGGAGATGATCACAGGTGCCGGCTACAGGATAGTAAACATTGACAGCACTGTCTGCCTTGAGCTTCCGAAACTGTCTCCCTACATCACAGCCATGCGTACGACCATGGCCGCCATTGCAAATATCTCACCCGATGCTGTCTCGGTAAAAGCCACCACCACCGAGAAGATGGGATTCACAGGCCGGGGTGAAGGAATAGTTGCTCTTGCCGTCTGCCTGCTGTCAGACCTGATACCGGATAATATTTGAAAGTCTGAAAGTCTGAGAGTCTGTCACTGCGTTTAGTCGTGCGGTCGTGCGGTCGTGCGGTCTTGCGGTCGTGCGGTTTACTTTTCTGGTGTCATGGAATGCATGACAGAGCTAAGCTCCATACCTTCATCCGCCGGCTGGCGGATCAGACCCTCAGACCCTCTATACATATCCTGAGATTCCTCTTCCCGTTCTGTATGTATGATTTAACCTTCATCTCGTCCACCCCCAGCGTCTCACTGATCTGCCTGTAGCTGCAACCCTCGTAAAAGAAGAGCCTGATACAGCTCCTCTGTTCCTCCTTAAGCCTCTCAATACACTCCTCAAGTCTATTCATGCCATCCTCTCCGCTTAGACCATCTGAATCAACCTCCTCATTGTTATCTACAGGATGCATCCAGGAGGAGTTTTCCATAAAAAAGACCGGGTCATTCATCATCGCCGAGGAATGAGCCGCCTCGCTCTTCCTGCTCCGCAAAAGCATCAGGCAGTGATTCTTCGTGACCACATAAAGCCAGGTCCTGAAGTTTTCAATCTCCTGCTGCAGTACTGCTGTCACCAGCTTCTCGAAAATATTCATCACCTCATCTTTCGCCCATTCCCTCTCCTCCAGGTATTTGAGGCATACGCCGAAGACGAGGTGCATGTACCGCTCATACAACTGCCCCAGCATCCCGATGTCACCTTCTTCGCGGTAACGCGCCAGGAGCTCCTCATCGCTCCCCGTATTAATTCTTCTCCTCAGGAAAACCGGACGCATTCAAATCCTTTTTCGGCAGTTGCAATTAACAGATAAAGATACTATTTCCTGATTTTTTGGCTCCACTTTTATGGAATCCGGCCGGCCGCTGCATCCTTACCACAGAAACTTAATTCAAAAAATCATGAAAACAATCTTATCAGTAATCGCATTCCTGCTTCTCACTGCAGCAGGACCGTCCACACAAATCGTCATCAAGGGTACTGTTACCGGCACCGACAACCTCCCTCTCAGCGGAGTTGTTGTTATGGTTAAGGGAACTAACAATACTGCCATGACCGGTCCCGATGGCTCATACTCCATCACTGCAGGCCCTGAGGCGAAGGTCCTTGTCTTTTCCCTCCGCGGGATGAAACCGCTCGAGGAACCCGTCATGGGACGGACCCTTGTTAATGTGGTGCTCGAACCGGAGGGCCAGGTCGTCACCGCCATGAACATGGAAACCGGGAAGGAGAAAAAAGCGGACCGGGACAGGGTAAAAAATATGGCCATGGAAGCCGTGGAATGCGAGTCATACATGGCGGTTGTGTATGACCAGGCTGAGGCCGCCCCGGCAGGAGCATATATGAAATCGTCATACCACCACCGGCCTTCCGTTGAACAGAACACTGAGTCGTATGCCGGTATCACCGAGAACGGCTACCGCGATCCTTTTCAGGAGCCATATTCCACATTCTCGATAGATGTCGACAATGCCTCTTACTCCAACGTCCGCCGTTTCATCAACCTTGGGCAGGAGGTGCCCGCCGACGCAGTACGCATCGAGGAGATGATCAACTACTTCCGCTATGACTACCCGAAGCCATCCGGCGAACACCCATTCTCTGTTTACACCGAGACGGGCGTCTGCCCCTGGAACAGAAATCATTACCTCCTGCATTTGGGACTGAGAGGGAAGGATATCGACAAAGGGGAGATGCAGCCATCCAACCTTGTATTTCTGCTCGACGTCTCCGGCTCAATGAACTCACCCAACAAGCTCCCGCTGCTGAAATCAGCCTTCGGGATGCTGGTGAACGAACTCAGGGAGCAGGACCGCGTGGCGATAGTCGTTTATGCGGGCGCCGCAGGAGTGGTACTTGAGTCGACCCCGGGTAACAGGAAAGAGACCATCCTGGAAGCCATTGACCGCCTCGAAGCAGGTGGTTCCACCGCCGGAGGTGCAGGACTGATGCTGGCTTACAAAATTGCTGAGAGAAATTTCATCAAGGGCGGCAACAACCGCATCATCCTCGCAACAGACGGCGACTTCAACGTGGGAGTCTCTGACAATAAGTCGATGGAACAGCTGGTTGAGGAGAAGCGTGGCCTCGGAATTTACATGACCGTCCTGGGATTCGGGATGGGCAACATCAAGGATGACAAGATGGAGATCATCGCCGATAAGGGCAATGGCAACTATGCATACATCGACAACATCCAGGAGGCCAGGCGTGTGCTTGTTCAGGAGTTTGGAGGTACGCTCTTTACCATCGCAAAGGACGTCAAGTTCCAGATCGAGTTCAACCCCGCCCGGGTCAAGGCTTACCGCCTCGTGGGATACGAGAACAGGTTGCTTGCTGACAAGGATTTCAATGATGACACTAAGGATGCCGGTGAGATGGGAGCGGGCCACACAGTAACAGCGCTCTATGAGATCATACCGGCAGGATCGGAAGAAACAGGCTTACCTGTTGTTGATCCGCTGAGGTACCAGGGGAATGGCGACTCACGCCCGTCAGGTGCGATGCGGCCGACCCTTAAAGATGCCCCCCATGAGCTCTGCAATATCAGGCTCCGTTACAAGGATCCCGATGCACTGACCAGCAAGCTCTTCAGCAAAACAGTGGGTACGGACATAAAAAAGGCCGGTGAAACCTCCGACCGGTTCAGGTTCTCAGCTGCCGTGGCAGCCTTCGGAATGATATTGCGCGACAGCAGGTACCGCGGCACCGCCACCACTGCTGAAGTGATCTCACTGGCCTCCGGCGCACGCGGCAGTGATCCTGACGGTTACCGCGCCGAGTTTATACGCCTCGTCCAGTCCGCCAAATAAGTCATGCAGTCTTGCTGTCATGCGGTCCTGCTGTCAGAAGATTTCCCCTGACCTTCAGACTCTCATCCGCCGGCTGGCGGATCAGACTCTCAGACCTTCAGACCCTCAGACCTTCTACAGGTCGTCCGCGTAGGTTTTCTTACGGTAAAAGCGCGAAACGTCGAAGTAAATATCCTTCTTCGCTTCGCCTTTTGGCACTATTGTGACAACATCATAGGGATTGCCGTTGTTGTCGACTATCATCTGGCTGAGTATCTGTGCGTTGGGATAGTTACGGTCAATATACAGGTACTCGGCCCTGACTGACCCTACTATCACTGCCTTCTGGAAGTCCGAGCCGTCACGGCCCTGTGATGAATCGATGTATGATGCCGCGCATCCGGCCATCATCACCGCCAGCACTACTGTCATTAAATAAATTGCTGTCCTTTTCATGTTACACTGCTTAATGCTCTACGAGCAATTATAATAATTATAATCCTGGTCTACAATGCTGTAACCGCTACGCGGTATCTGGTCATTATTATCTCCTGTTCTACAATGTTGTAACCGCTACGGGGTATCTGGTCATTATTATCTCCTGGTCTACAATGCTGTAACCGCTACGGGGTATACACTAAAGACTGCTCAAATACCACTCATACATTTTCCCTGCACCATCCTTAAGTGATGTCGCATGCCGGAATCCCAGCCCATGTAACTTCGATGAATCGAGGAACTTCCTCGGGGTGCCGTCAGGTTTGGCTGTATCAAATACCAACTCACCTCCGAATCCCGTGGTTTCTTTCAGTAACAAAGATAAGTCCTTAATTGTTATTTCCTCTCCCGTACCGATATTGATATGGGTGTTGCGTACCTCAGTGGCCCCGGCAGGAGCCAGATCCCTGAATGAGACCTTCTCCATTATGTAAACCGTGGCATCAGCCATATCACCACTGTACATGAACTCCCTCAGTGGCTTACCCGTCCCCCATACACCAACCTGCACGACCGCAGGACCACCAGACTGCAAGACCGCCGTACTTTTGATTCCTTGCTTCTCAAGCAGACTGAGAATCTCCTCTTCCTTTCCGCTGCCGTCGAAGCCGTCCACCGGCCTCCTGTGCAGGTCAGCCCGTATCCCGCCCAGGTCACCGTTCTCAAGCAGCTTACCCAGGTGGATGCGCCGCATCAGCGAAGGCATCACATGACCTCCCGTAAGGTTGAAGTTGTCATTCGGGCCGTAGAGGTTGGTGGGCATGACTGCAATGAAGTCGGTGCCGTAACGTATATTGTATGCCTCGCACATCTTCAAGCCGGCGATCTTGGCGATGGCATACGGCTCATTGGTGTACTCCAGCGGCGAGGTGAGCAGGTGCTCCTCCTTCATCGGCTGAGGGCAGTCGCGTGGATAGATGCAACTGCTGCCCAGAAAAACCAGTTTCTTCACTCCATTCAGGTATGCAGCGTGGATGACATTAGCCTCTATCATCAGGTTCTCGTAGATAAACTCGGCCCTGAGTGTGTTGTTGGCCATTATCCCACCGACCTTTGCGGCGCACAGTATCACCGCTTCCGGTTTCTCGTCTGCAAAGAATGCCTCGGTGGCATCCTGCCGTCGCAGATCAAGCTCATCAAACGACCGTCCTATGATATTCGTATACCCTTTGCGCCTGAGCGCTGCAGTTATCGCCGATCCCACCAGTCCCAGGTGCCCGGCCACATATATTTTCGAATCTTTATCCATTGTCTTCCGGTCCTGCCGTCCTGCTGTCTTGCGGTCAGGCAGAACCTGTTGGACTGCAAGACTGCAAGACTGCAAGACAATTTATTCAAAATAGTTCGGTGTATAGAAACCGCCCTTTTTAAGATAAACCTCCTTCTTCACCAGCTTCACATCACCCTCCATCATATCAGTAATCAATCCCGCCAGGTCATACCGCGGCTCCCAGCCGAGACGTGTGCGGGCTTTCGTGGAATCACCTATCAGCAGATCCACCTCGGTGGGACGGAAATATGCCTTGTCCACACCGACAATCTCTCTCTTCTCCCTGATCTTGATCCTGATACCCTCAAGGTATTCCGCACCCACGAAATCTATGAACCGCTTCTCATTCATGCTGACAACATAGCCTTTCTCATCAATACCTTCGCCCCTGAAAGCCACCTCCAGCCCCAGCTCCGCTGCTGCCAGCTTAATGAAGTCACGTATAGTTGTCGTTATACCGGTGGCAATAACATAATCCGACGGTTCATCCTGCTGCAGTATCAGGTACATCGCCCTGATATAATCCTTCGCATGTCCCCAGTCGCGCTTGCCCGACAGGTTCCCCATGTACATCTTCTCCTGCACCCCCATCGCTATGCGACTCAGCGCACGTGTCACCTTCCTTGTCACAAACGTCTCGCCGCGGATGGGCGACTCATGGTTAAACAGTATCCCGTTGCTGGCGTGCATCTTGTATGCCTCGCGATAGTTGACCGTGATCCAGTAGGCGTAGAGCTTGGCCACGCCATATGGCGAACGGGGATAGAACGGTGTCGTTTCGCATTGCGGTACCTCCTGGACCAGCCCGTAAAGCTCTGATGTTGAGGCCTGGTAGATGCGTGACTTCCCCGTCAGCCCCAGCAGGCGAACAGCCTCAAGCAAACGTAAAGTGCCGATCCCGTCTGCATTTGCGGTGTACTCCGGTGTGTCGAAACTCACCTTCACATGGCTCATCGCCGCGAGGTTGTAGATCTCGTCGGGCTGTACCTCCTGCACGATGCGAGTGATGTTCATCGAGTCAGTCATATCGCCGTAGTGCAATATGAAATTACGGTGCTCAAGGTGCGGGTCCTGGTAGATGTGGTCTATACGCTCAGTGTTGAACATCGATGCACGGCGCTTGATACCGTGTACGGTGTATCCCTTCTTCAGGAGGTACTCGCTCAGGTAAGCGCCGTCCTGCCCGGTCACGCCGGTTATAAGTGCTGTTTTTGACATAATGCTATTTCATGTAAAATTACTAAAAACTCCCTATTAAATGCCTCTTTCTGCCAACTGCCGACTGCTGGCCGGTACTGCCGTCCCGATCCGCCTGGCGGCGGATACGGTATTGATCCTGCGCCTTCGTCGCAGTCTCAAACTGCCGCTTTTAGCCAATCAGGTTCTTTCCCTGCGGATCCGGATCCTTATCGCATTCTCAATTGGTCTTTCCGAGACCAGCGCCAGGTATCCGCCTCCGCCAGCGCCGGCAAGCTTCCATCCGAGCGCCCTGTCGCGATATTGTTCTATCGTTTGGCTTACCACCCTGCTCTTCATCAGCGGGAACATCGTCACCTGGGCATCAAAAGAAGCCCTGTACCACTTCCCGAACGCGCTGATATCCCTCGCAAGCAGTGCATCCCAGACACCGTCGGCAGCCTCCGCCAGCGCACGGGCACCGTCAGCAGAGATGTTTGTCCGGTCAAGGACATTAAAGGTGCCATCCCTGGGAGGTAAGGTGATGAACCACAGGTGTTGCTCAATGAAATCAAGCACCTCCGGGTCATGCACCGGAGTGATCTTCTCCGGCCAGTACTCGCCTGGAGCATAATCAAGGCGGTTCAGCCCGGGAAAGACTATTCCTATCGCATCCTGCGATCCGCTGACATATGTTGTTCCCGGAGGATTCTCGAGGCAGAAGAGGGTACGTGCCAGCAGACCCGGATCACCCTCAGGGATATCGGTATGCCACAGCTCAACGGCTTTCTTTCGTGTCGAGCTCGACATCCCGCTACGGTCGTTGAACTCCAGGTCGGGCTCGATGGATATCGTCAGCACCGCCCCCGGCCAGAATTTCGATACATACGGCTGGTCAAGCCACCCGCCGGCCAGATCAAGCCGGTAAGGAATCCGGCACTCACTGCGCAGTGCAGTGGTGGAACGTGGAGGAAGTCCGTTGACCGGCACCCTCCGGCTTACAACCAGTTCTATCCCCAACTCATCGCACAACCTCTTCTTGTCGGGGGTGTAGCCGTCCTCGTTGACAAAGAAGATGTCAGGCCGGAGCTGTCGGAGCTCCTCCTCGAAATCGATAAGCCCCGACCCACTGTTGATCCACGCATCTGCGACGAACTTAAGCGACCTGATCATATAGAGCCTCTCGCGCTCGCCGTTAACCGTGCGCCGGCCCTTTAAATCATTTATTGTGCGGTCTGATCCTATGCCCACATACAGGTCACCGTGCGTTGCCGCCTCCTCGAAGAAGGCTACGTGACCTGAATGGAGCATGTCAAAACAACCGCTGACGAAAACCTTTTTTGGCATATGCAATCTACAACGCTGTAACCACTACGCGGTATTTGGTCATAATTATCTCCTGGTCTACAATTCTTTAACCCCTACGGGGTAATATTGCCGACTGCCGACTAGACCCCGAATTCCCTCCTCAGCACCTCCGCAATCCTTACACGGCCGTAGGCATCTATATTCGACCCGCTCGGCAGGCAGAGGCCATTGGTGAAGAGCGCCTCGGAGGTACCGTTGACATACGCCGGACAACCGGCGAAAACAGGTTGCAGGTGCATCGGTTTCCAGAGAGGACGCGACTCAATATTTGCCTCCTCAAACGCAAGACGAAGCTTTTCCCGGTTTGTCCCTGCCACGGCGGGATCAATTACTATACTTGTGAGCCAGAAGTTGGACCGGAAGTCGGTCGATGGCTCCGACTGGAAGGTCACGCCGGGAACATCCTTCAGAAGCTCGCGGTACCATGCGTTGATCTCGCGGTGCTGACGTACACGTAAGTCAAGCACCTCTAGCTGTCCGCGTCCCACGCCGGCCACCACATTGCTCATCCGGTAGTTGTACCCGATGACACTGTGCTGGTAGTGCGGTGCCGGGTCACGCGCCTGTGTTGCAAGGAAACGCGCACGCTCCACCACCGCAGGATCATCTGACATCAGAGCCCCGCCGCCACTGGTGGTTATTATCTTGTTGCCGTTAAACGACAATATCCCATAGCGGCTGTTACAGCCAACACGCCGTCCCATATACTCAGATCCCAACGCCTCGGCAGCATCCTCAATCACAGAAATTCCATACTTGTCTGCCACAGCCATGATCTCCCTCATCCTCGCCGGCATCCCATACAGATGCACCACCACAATCGCCTTGGGCAACCTCCCCTCCCTGACTTTCAGACCATCAGACTTTCCGACTTTCAGACTCCGGATTGCTTCTTCCAGCAATCCGGGGTCCATATTCCATGTCCCCGGCTCGCTGTCTATCAGCACCGGAGTCGCCCCGAGGTAAGCTATCGGGTTGACAGTCGCTGAGAACGTAAATGAACTGCCTATTACATAATCTCCCGGCTGCACCCCCAGCATTATCAGCGAGAGGTGAATTGCAGCCGTCCCGGAGGAGAGCGCCGCAACGTGTTTCGCCCCCGTGGCAATGCTGAGTTCACGCTCGAAAGCGTCGACATTCGGCCCCAGGGGAGCCACCCAGTTGGAGTCAAAAGCCTCCCTGACATACTTCATCTCGCCTCCACCCATATGTGGGCTGCACAGATAAATTTTCTTTCCCATTCCTTTATAACAACGAAAAAACCTCCGCCATAGCCTTCAGGCATGCAAAGAATAACAAGCCGGCAGCGGATCTGTTCAGTTTATCATAAACACTAACCCTAAATGAATAGGAATATTTTCCGTCACAACCGAAAATGAGTATGTTTTCAGTGATCTCAGATCTTTATCACCTCGTCAAACCACCGGGTTACCGACTCGCGGTGGGTCACGAAGACAATCGTCACCCTCTCCTTAAGCTGCGCCAGAACCTCCATGACGGTGGCCTCGTTCTCCGCATCCAGTGAAGATGTAGCCTCGTCAAGCAGCAGCACTGACGGTTTCCGTAACAGCACCCTTGCCAGCGCCAGCCGCTGGCACTCACCACCTGAGAATGCGGTGTGATAGTTCACAATGAATGCATCGAGGCCTTTCCTGAACCGGTCAACCAGGTGTGCGGCGTTGACATGCTCTAACACCCTGATGATTTCAGTGTCGGTGATCTCATCACCACTGTCCCATACCAGGTTCTCCCTCAGCGTCCCGTCTATGAAGAACGGATCCTGCGGCAGGTAACCAAGGCCTGCCTTCCACCGTGGCAGCAACGCCTCATCCAGAACCACTCCGTCAATAAGTATATGACCACCGGCAGGCTTCTGCAGCCCGGCAATAAGATCAATCAGCGTCGTTTTACCGCGACCGCTCTGCCCTACAACTCCCGTGATAGCCCTTGCCCTGATCTCAGCGCTGAACGTGTCAAACAACTTCTCCCCGTCCGGGTACGAAAAGCTTATCTCCTCCAGCCTGATCCCCTCCTTCAACTCCACACCGGCACCGGACTCCATGCCCCTCAACCCGGAATTCGTAAATCGCAAATCCGCCAGCGGGCGGACACTGTCGCAAATCGGCAATTCAGCATCCAACTCCATCACCAGCTTTACCGATGCCACGTTTGCAATTATCCTGCTGAGATCAGTGTTCATGGCTATCATCTGCGGAAAAATCCGCGAGAAAAGCAGTATCAGTATCACGAATGAGGCCATTGGCACAGCGCCCGACCGGTACCCGAACCAGACAATCCCCACCAGCACCAGTAATCCGGCAATACGCTGAATCAGCTGGGGCAGTGACCAGTTCTTCTGCATCATGTATTCCATGTTCAGAAGTGAGGTGTTGGCCTCGTCGAAGCGCTCAGAATAATACTTCTCCGAGCTGTGTACCTTGGCAATCTTCACAGTCTGCCAGAAGTCGTCTATGTATTTAAGGAGCCTGTTATAGGAATTAACATAACCATGTCCAAGCCGGAACGATTTCTTAAGGAACCTTCGCAGGGCGAAGAAGGTAACGGCTCCGACACCAATGATCACCAGCGTGAACCAGGCAGAGATGAACAGCGCATATAGTATGTATGCGCCGGTCATGATGAAAGTGGTGAGAAGGCGCAGTAAGTAGAAGTAGTAATTGGCCAGGTTAGGAACCTCGCGGGTCAGCACCTGGAGGTGGTTTGTCTTGCTGCGACTGTTGAGCAGCTGCCAGTCGGCCATGATGATCTTGCGAAAAAGCCTCCTGCGAAGGTTATAAATGAATGTCTGCTGGTAACCGGCGTCGAGGATCGATTTAAGATACTGTATCACTGCGCTTAATGTCAGCAGCAGCATGTATACCACCAGGATGCTGCCGATGGTTATCCCTATTCCTGCGCCTTCGGCGAAGTTACGGATGGCAAGTGCAATGCCGTCAGGTTCACCGCCTCCTATGCTCAGCAACTGCAGCAGAGGTATAAGTAAAACGATGGAAAAACCTGACGTCACTCCCTGTAACAGTGTCAGAAGGAAGATCAGCAGCAGCTTCCAGGGCTGATGCGCCCTCAACAATTTCAAAGAGCTGACAATGTGATCAGAATGCAATGAGTTTCCCACAACCGGCAGAATAAAAGCATCCGGTTAAAATCAGATAATTTTTATCACCCTGTCCCGGAATATTAATTGTTCAACACAACTTTAGCCGTTGTAATATTCATCCCGTCAGTTACCCTGACCAGAAATACACCATGATACCCTGAAGGGACATCTACTGTATTAAGGTCCCCTCCGTTCAATCTTTCCTCCAGGATCTTGCTGCCGTGCATATCAAATATCTCACAGGAGGCACCGACTCCTACCTCACCTTTAATGATTATATCACCGGAGAAAGCCCAGATCTGAAGCTGTGGATCAGTGAGATCTTGATCCTGCCTGGCAGACGGGGGTCTTACCGAGGCCACCAGGCAGAACCTGCCTGTTCCGTAAGTATCAGGAGGTATTACGACCTTGTAACTGTCAGCAGAAAGGTCTGTCAGGCTTCCTGTCTCTGTATCCCTGAGCCAGTATCTTATCCTTCCGTAGGGTACAGTAACGGCTGAAAACACAACTTCTCCGCCTCCCCGGGTGTCAAGACCGATAGGGATGATATTCATTCCGTGATAATCTAGGGGCAAAGCCTGACGCATGAGATTTACTTTATAATCAGATGACAGAGAGGTTGAATAAAGCTGGAATCCTGAAGATGAAGACATAAGCCCTACATCAAAACCGGGATCATTTTCAGGAGACATTTCATTATTGAAGACAATTAATGTCGATTGTTCTTTCTCTCCGTAGCTGATCTTCAGTCTGACTCCGGGCCAGGGTATGTCATTTTGTTTTGACTTTAAAAGAACGGTGCTATTCTGATGAACCTGCATGGCAGGAGTGAAATTGAAAACGATCCCGTCATATAATGCCAATAAATAGAATCCCTGACCGGCCTGTATATAATTTCCGTGAGAACCTCCAATTGTAGGATCAGTCCCTGTCCACCCCGGTATGGTTGACGCCACATATTTATAGTTCTCCTCGCCCACTCTGCCGTCATAAAGATAAAGTGCCTGGTAATGAGGATCAAATTTGCCGGCATTGACACTGATGAATTCTGTAGCATCAAGTGCGGAGGTAAACGGATTACCCATCAGGTTCCATCCTCCTCCGCCGTAATCTGTCCAGCTTCTGGTACCTGACCATAGTGCATTCTCATTATAATCCGTTGACAAAGACCGGGCTGTATATCCGTTTTGGTAGGGCGAAGTAGCAGAGTAGCTCGTAGAGTTAATTACATTGCCCCTGAAAGTCATCAGGCCGCCGGCTAATGTAGCCTGATCAAGGTTATAACCCCGGCCACTGATGAAACTGCCACTATTTATGACAGGCCAGGAACCGTAAACCTCATCCCATTCCCATAACTGGTATTCTGATCCAACCTGGGTTATCCTTGAGCTGTTCGCTGCCAGGAAAGACTGTATATCCTGCCCCGCAACCGGAGAAGAGAAGAAATGGCGGTCGCCCCTTGTAGCCTCAGGACGCAGATAACGGTTATATGTGACTGTTCCTGTACTCATTCCATGGACAATGAGTGAACCACTGGTGGTAACTCCGTCTGATTCAATTGTAAGGGATGCACCAGGATTAATCACCAGGTTACGGCAATCAGCAGAAGTTTCCGGGTAAATTACGGGTTGAAAAGCAGATGCGGAAGTGATAACAACATTGGTTCCTGCTAAAGGAATGCCACCACTCCAGTTAGTGGTTTCGTCCCAGTCTGAAGTGCCACCAAGCCAGGTATTCACATTGTTTAGCACCAGTCCTGTACCGAAGAGAAATTCAGAGAGCTCATGCTCTGCACCTGAACCGGTGGGACCATATGAGCCTGAAGGCTGGCCCTCTCCTCCCAGTGTCAGCATCCCGCACTGGTGAGTGTATCCGCCAGGGTTAGCACCGGATCCTTCGCCTATTGAGAGGAGATCTGTAATGGTCCTGGCAGAGTTGAAAGTAATGTGCCCTGATGTATTATCCAAAAACAGGTTCTCTACAGTGGCCGGAAGACCGTCACCGGTATTCTGAGCCGTCGTTCCGTTGAAAATGTAGTTTGCCTGGGAACTGAATGTCCTGGTTGTCGTCCGGATATTGCCCGTTGCTCCCGTGGCGGCAATCCCATCCGCTGATCTGATCCCGAGAGTTGCACCCGGAGAGAGGGTGAATGTAGTGCCGTTTACAACTGTGAGCCCGGTAGCAGCCTGGAGATAAGCGCCACTGTTAACCGTGTAATTGATAAGGTCAGTGGTACCTAAAGTACCACCGGAAGTGAATGTCTGCACATTTCCGTTACCGGTAAACACAATGTTCCCGTTGCTCGGGGGTTGAACAGCTGTTCTGTACCCGTTGTCAAGAAGGCCCCCTGTATGAGTGAAATCCCCCCCCACACTTATAGTACCTGTTCCTCCGTGAAGCCCCATGTAAAAAAATCCGCCCGTGAGCTCAAAATCACCGCTGACAGAAAGCGTCCCGGTAGTTCCTCCAAGGTTGTATGTGCCATTTGACATAATAAAATTACCTCCGACAGTTACTGAACCCGGAGCTTTCAGGCTCTGGATGAAATTACCTCCGCTTAAAGTGAAATCACCTTCAACATACAAAGAGTGTGTCTTAAAATTTTCAGTCAGTTCAAACTGCCCGCCGAGCACGGTAAAAGCTCCGCAGTTTATTTCCCCGTCGGGCCATATCTCATAGTTTCCGACATTATTAAGAGTAAATGTCCCCCGTACTGTCCTCACATTACCGGCCAGGCATATTGATCTTGTGGTTTGCAACGGGCAGCTCCAGGTGAAATTATAAAACACCTGGTTAAAGGAGGAGGGAACATACCCTGTTGCTGTCCATCCGGTGACAGCACATAATGAACCATCGGCCCAGGTTATTGATGGCAGGTTGCCGCCATCCCTCGCATGATTGTATGTTCCATATACTGTTATTCCTCCTGTCGCAGCAATAAAATCTGCAGAGGTATGGCTACCGGAATTAATCAGGGTACCGTTGATCGTCAGTGCTCCATTAACCTGTACCAGAAACAGACCTGAAACTGTCAGGCTGCCATTTATCTCAACCACTGCGCTGCCTCCCGCGCCAACGGACCAATCCCCGGACATTGTCATATCATGACCTTCCTGGATGATCCATGTATGGCTGCCGGTAAAATCAGCTGGTGATACACCACCACCACCGGCCTGTGAATTCCAGTTCGAAAGCGTATTTACCACGCTGCTGCTTTGGGTATAGTATGTTTCAGCTGACAGCTCATGTGAAACAGAAAACATAAATACTATCATAAAAGACAGAATTATCATGTTTCCGAAACGACTTCCGGAAGCTATGTTGAGATTATGATTCCGGAACAGGGATACCCTGGCATTCCCGCCTCTTCTGTAAATATTAATTATTCTCATCCTGATGGATTTAAATTATCACAAACATTCAGTAAATATCTCGTTTTACGCAGACTCCGGTTTAAACGTTACATCACCGGTAAATAATTCCCGGGAAGATACGCATTTCTTCCGGGAATTATTTCATTCTGATATAGATGATTCCCGGATGCAGATCAATATTTCAGGTACCAGTATTGTAATCTAAATAACTGTGAGTTTCCTGAGAGTTACTTTCAGGCCATCGGTGACTCTTACTAATATGATTCCTTTGATTCCGTGAGGCAGATCAATAATATTCAACTGATTATCCGTCAGTTGAAGTTCTATGATCTCTCTTCCATGGAGATCATATATCTCACAGAAGGCTCCGTCATTTAAACCGCCTTTAATTATCACACTGTTTCCGGTATTCCATATCCTTATATCAGAATCATCATTCTCAGGTAAATCTATCGCAGTCGGTTCATTGGCTGAAGCTATGATAAAGAACCGTCCTGTGCCGAAGGTTTTTGGCGGAAGGGTTACAGTGTAGCTCTTTGTTGTCAAATCAGTGAAAATGCCTGTTAACCGGTCTTCAAGCCAGAATTTGCTGTTACCAATCGGTACGGCAGAAGCGCTAAACGTGATCTCTCCTCCCTCTTTCGAATCTATCCCGAGAGGTACGTGAGATTTGTCGCAATCAACCAAAGGCAGGGCCTGTCTTGCAAAATTGATATTGTTCTCCTTCTGTACCAGTGTCGTATATACCTCAGGATCAGCCCCGGTACTGAGGAGACCTACATCATATCCCGGATCTACCCCTGTTGACATCACTCCGTTATAAATTATTGTCGTTGCTGTTTCTCCGGAGGCATGACTGGCCTTCAGCACCAGTCCCGGCCATGGATCTTCATTACCCGCTGATTTCATCATCACAAGATCATTCTGATGTACCTGCATGCCGGCTGTGAAGCTAAAACTGATATTATTATAAAGTGCAAGTACATAGAATCCCTGGCCTGCCTGAACATAATTGCCAAATGGACCCGGGCCGGCGGGATAACCGGGTACAGTGGCAGCTGCGTACCGGTAGACATCTGCAGTCCCGTCATATACATAAAGTGCCTGATAATGCGGATCGAACTTTCCGTTATTAGTGGTAATAAAGGCTCCGGCGTCCATTGCAGAAGCAAAGGGATTACCCAACAGGTTCCAGCCACCCCCGCCATAATTTTCCCATGATCTGCCGGTCGTCCAGCTAGCAAGCTCATGATAGGCTTCAGGCGTGGAACGGTTTGTATAACCTGTTGCATAAGGCGAAGTGGCCGCTATCGAAGCAGAGTTGATTGAGATGCCTTTGAAGGTAAGTAAACCATCACTCCCTGCAATTTGATCGACATTGTAACCCCTCCCGGGTCTGAAATTACCGGATGAAAGCAGGTTCCATGTTCCGGATGGTTCGAGATAGGTCCAGACCTGATAAACCTTTGTATTATTGCCGGAAATGAAAGCACCTGCATCCTGGTTGCCAACCGGTGAGGCGAAGAAGTGACGGTCACCCAGCTGGTCCTCCGGCCTGAAGAAGCGGTTATAGGTAACCTGGCCGTTGATTACTCCGAGGTTTACCAGTGAGCCACTGTTGTCAACACCTGAAGTGTTAATGGTTACCGGTGAATTCAGCACAGAGCCTGAGCCAAGTGTTAAACAGGCTCCCGGAGAAACCGTTACACTTGCGCAGGTAACTGAGCCGGTTATTATCGGATACTGTCCGCTGACATCAATAACCACGTCATCCGTTGTCCCGGGTACAGTCCCTGAAAACCAGTTAGCCGGAGAACTCCAGTCCGTGCTGACTGCTCCGGTCCACTGGCTCCTCCCCTGTATTGTACCTACGGTTGTAACAGCATCGGCTCCTGCCCATTTACGGACCCTGGTCCAGTCAACAACAAACTGGTTAGGATTCCCGTATGACATAAGGAAGGGAGATATAGTTACATCCGGGACAAATTCTGCAGTAACACTCTCAACGGGATTATCGTCAATCTGAAATCCGCCAGACCCATCGTTCTGGATATAGACCCGGAATGTATGTGAGGCAGCATCAGATAACTGAGCCATATTCCTGTTGACATCAGCGGACCCGGGTGATGCTGCCGCTTGTCTTTCCCAATAGAATGGAGTGGCATTTATCTGATAATCCCAGATACGTAAAATGTTGGTAAACCCTCCTGTTGCAGCAAAACCGGCTTCAATTGTCCTGTTATAGGTACCTGCAGACGGATGGCGGCCCCTGGTTTCGCCCAAATAGCCCTGGCTAAAGCCTGCATTTGCATTCAGCCGGACATATGAGGTACCAGCTGTCATTGTAAGAAACCCGCCACTAACGCTGGTTTGTGATGAGAGACCCGAACCATATGTCCATTTAGCTGTATTGACATTACTGCCTTCATCAAATCCGTCAAAGAAATTAAAGACAGCATCACCATTGTCAATCGGACTCAATGGTGACTGGTATACCGGCTGGGTCGCCAATGATAACCGATATGCACCTGCAGACGCTCCTCCGGTATAAGAAAAAACATATTGGTCATCAATCCTGGTTACAGCGCCCCTGAAACTGTAATACTCACCACCAAGTGGCAAAATAACTCCATGCTTTATAAAGGTGGTCCAGTCAGTGGTAGTTGCAAGTGCTGTCTGCCAGGGCGAAGCTGTTGTGGGACTCACGGTATATCCAATATACCAGACACCACCAAACTCATAAATCCAGGGATCAGCAACAGTCCCGGCATCATAAGACCCCGCCGGGCCAAATGCAATGCACGGATTACCGGCATACTTTTCATACGGACCAAGTATATTGTCGGCTGTGGCATAACCCACCTGCTCAACGTTACCGCCAGAATCAGCCATGTATAGCATTATCCATTTGCCATCAGTTGATCTCTGGAATACACAGGGCTCATCAACACGATAGTCCTCCCATGTGCCTGGAGCACCGGCATTGAGGACCGGCCCGATGTATGTATAAGGCCCGCCGATATCGGGAGATGATGCAACAGCAATCGGATAAGGAGGCCCGCCATGCGCCCGGTCACCATAGAAAATGTACCACATATTGTCGTGTTTAATAATATGTGGAGCAATAGCTTGCGGGACTGCCACATCATGCCAGTACCAGGCATTGGGATTTGTCGGATCGGTTGACTTGATAAGGCATACTGTGGCCCCGGAGGTCTGGTCCGTCAACACCATCCAGTATTGTTCGGTTACATCATCCCAGACCATGTTTTCTGCCAGCAGGCTTGTCCTTCCTGCCGGAACATTTATTGGTATTATCTTTACCGGATTCTTGGTAAAGGGTCCGGCAGGTGGTGTCTCAACCGGATCAGTTACCGGGACTGTAGGGCTCGCATTGCCATAATATACATAAAGAGTAGTCCCACCTTCAGGAAGAACCGGTACCTTAACCCATAAAGTATCACCTGTTGTATGCCAGGTGCTCTCAATCCAGTAAGGGATGAGTGTTGTCCCGTCATTGTCTGTTACCCTGATATCGCTTCCGTCAGGGTTTGCCCTGGTAAAATCAAAATTGCCGGAATTCAGAATTATCTGCACCTGGTAGTCTGCCAAAGCAGATCCGGTGGGATTGGTGACCGTAACCGACGATCTGTATTGCCAGCCGGAATCATACCAGTCCTGAGCAATAATAACCTGTGTCGTAAGGAAACTGGTAATAATGATCGCCAAGACTCTTGAGGCGATTACGTTAAAGGAGGCTAAGATTTTCATAGAATAACTTCTTAAGTATCAACTGTATGTTATGCCCCTTCCCCTGGCCAAATCCGTAACAACTAATAAATGAAAGCTATGAACAAGTTATAAAGGTACATTATTATTAGATATTAAAGAAGAATTTTTTAACCTGAATTTATTGCTGACAAGTTCCATAAGGATCACTTTACGTGTAGATTAGGAAATCTGTTCGTCCTTAATAAGTTTCATCATAAAACTCTCTTCTAAAACCTGTATTTTGAAACCGCAGCAGATTCCCTAAATATCATACTACCATCCTGGTAATAAGACCCAGGCTGACCATGTTCTCAAGGTACTCAGCCACCTCCATACGGCACTGCTCATAAGAAACCTCATACTCTTCAATGAGAGCAACAGACAGCTCATCCGGACTTTGCGGTACTTCCAGCAGATCCCATATCCTTGTCGCAACCGGATTCAACGAAAAATACCTGCCCTGCTCCGGATTCATCATTACCAGCTCATCATGCAGGCGACCAGAAATAGTTCTGCTGTTTCTGATATACTTCTCCATTTCTATACAGTCTTACTTCATTACCAGTTTTTCAAAATCCTCGATTGCACGGAATCGTTTAATAAGCAATGCTTCAAGAATGTTGCAACGCACAATCAGCAGATCAGCTTCAAAAGCTTTGCTGCCTCTTTCATTATCACCGGTCACGACACTGCTCAGCCCGGTCAGAACTTCCCGGAACGTTATCTCCCCACTTCTGCCGGTAACTTTTTTATACATGCCCGTAGCTTCTTCACGCAAATCCTTTGCATCAGCAACAATCTTCAATGCCTCATCAGGTGAAATATCTCCGTAAGAAAGGCTCTTCAACAGCCGGCACCGGTAAGCGGAGCAGACCACTGCTTTTTTCTCCGAGTAAATGGTGCACTTCCCCTTAAAATACCTGCATGGTAATCTAAAATATTCATTACCGCCTTCTTCGAAACTGTTTGCCTCTATCAGTTCAGGAAGACTTCCCCGCTCACCCGGAGTGAGGGTGGCAGTCCGAAACAGAGTGCCGTCACAGCAGAAGCCGCATTCAATACAGATCTTCTGCTCTGTCTCAGGAGAAATATCAGTTCTCACGATATCTTCTTGTGAACTCATTAACTGCCTTGATATAAACCAGCCCCTTGAATAAAACCGGTGTATCCCGGGTATTCCCGCTATCCCTGAACTTCTGAATGTCTTTCGAAAGAAGGTCGAAGTCAATGAAGCTGAGATCCGGGTTCGAGTTCCATTCTCCTGCCTCCTCCATTAACATCATGGCTGCATCACGGTAAATTTTATCCGTATACGAACGTGATACCGGATCATTCTTGCCATAATTCAACCGCACATCCTCAGGAAGCAGTGACCGGCCCATCTCCCTGAGCAACGGCCTGTAATCTCCCGCCCTGACCAACAGCTCCGTTGGCACCGTCAGCATGTATTCAATAATCCGTTTGTCAAGCAATGGGTAGCGGTATTCTACTCCATCCCGGTAACCGTTTATCATCCACTCCTCGCATCTTTCCTGAATATGATAAAAATCAAGCATTTTAAGATGCACCTGCCGCCTGGAACGATGAAAATAAAAATCCGAGAGGGCCCGGGGGTCACTCCTTTTGTACCCCTTTTTCAGGTAACGGGCATCTTCACGGAAAGAGGATTCTGTTGCCCTGTCCAGTATCCCCAGAGCCGGCAAAAAAACAAACCGTAACTGGTCCCTGACAAATTTTTTGAACGGCCATAGAGGATTTCTTTTGATAAACAGGCCGAATTTGAATTTCCTCAATAAATCCTGCTCTATTCCACGATCTCCGGTACTGATGAACTCATCACCGCCCCATCCGCTGAATATCAGGTTTATGCCGTAACCGGCAGCCTTTTTGACTGTGCCATTTTCGTAAAAAACCCACGGGCCCCCTGCGTAACCGTTCAGCTCACCCAGAAGATCACCCGCAGTCACCTCAGAGAAAACGGGTTCTATTCCGGCCGCGGTGCAGGTACTCCTTACCAGGTTCCTTTCATCATACTTTACTTTTTCAGGAAAATAATCCTTCGGGGACCAGGAGAAACCGTAGAATCTTTCCTGGTCATAATAAAAACTCCTTGCAAGTGTCGCAACAATCCCTGAGTCGAGTCCGCCACTAACATGAGCCCCTGCAACAAGCCGCCTGTCACACCTTATTTTTACCGCATCAACCAGGAGGGTATTCAATTCTGAGTACATTTTATCAACAGACAGACTGTTATTAATCCTGAAAATATCAGGATTCCAGTACCGTATGATTTTTGTTTTGGTCTCAGAAAAGCAAATGTAATGCCCCGGAAGAAGCTTATTTACTTTGCGGTTCGGTGTGGCACGCCTGTCAGTATACTTGAAATATCCGAGGATATACCCCTCATCAGCGGGCAGGCCCTCAGCAAGAGCCTGGCAGAGTGTATTGATATCGGATGAAAAATGGACGGTATCTCCGGTCCTTGACCAGGCTAATGGACGGATTCCTAAATGATCCCTGAACAGGTATGCCTCTCTTTTTTCAGGTCTGTAAATAAAAATTGCAAAATCACCATTCAATTTTTCTATAAATGCCGGACCCTCTTCGAGGAACAGGGATGCTATAAGGCAGGGTGTTGACAAATTCCGCTGCATATTTCGTCCCGTAAGGAGCTCTTCCCTGTTGTACACAAAACCAGATAACAATACCAGTATATCATCTTCCTTGTTCAGATAGAAAAAATCAGCAGCAGCATATGGAAAGGCCGGGTGCAGGAAATACCCACCGGTAAAGTTCTTCGCCTCTACCGGCCTGAAAAGCAGATCAGCACCTGATGCAAACCGGCTGGCCGTAAACGCCAACCCACCATCGGCATTATCTGCTGAAAGAGACAGTGTTCCTGTTATCATTAAACTTCCAGGTGTTACATCTAGAGAAAATTATGATTGGCTATGAAAAGTCAATCTATATAAAAAGGAATGGGTTTAAAAGATATTTTAAATGGCAGGTTGGCAGAGAACCGGGTGTACTAAGACTTTCCCCCGGAGAGTAAACATTCTACCATTGCTTCGATGGGACGGTTTTGGATCCTCCGGTTTCAGCGCCATCGCCTGAACCGCCAAAGGTATCCTTCTTTATGTTCAGCATGATGACTTCTGGTTTAGACCAGGTCTTCTTTTTTGGTTCCGACTTTTTCATATCCGCGTTTTCAATTGCAAAATAACATATTTAAAACAAACCCTGCAATTTTTAGCAAAATATTTTTCTCCCTAATATCCTTATGACTACTAAAGATCGTTGTGATCGCTTAAAAAGCGTACAGAAGAGTGTAATCCCCGTACTTTTCAACGAGTTCGCAATCTCCCGATCTCAGCCATGCGTGAGCGACCGGCCTGCCATTTTTACCCTTGGCTATTCCTAACGAAAGCTGAGACTCAATCTTACGTCGCCTTAGCATGCACCGCCCTGCAAGTGAACTCACGAGGCACCTGTTTCTCCATGGCGACACTCTGCCGGCTCTCTGAATAGCTGTCTTGAGCAGTTCAATTACTTCTGGTTGCTGTCTGTAGACTTTAGTCTGCCGGTTTGAGAAAATCACGGATATCCATCTGAAAGGAATGATCTTAAGAAGCAGCCCTGCACTCAAATGAAGGAACAGGGCCTCAAGGAACAATAACTGTTGCCTGCCGGGGAGCTTTCCAAACCTTGCCAACCTCTTAAGCAGCATAACTTGTATTAATATCCCGATTCAAGGTAATTCCTCACCGCGTCCTTCATTTCAACTATCCTGATCCCTGCCGGTCTTACCACCCGGACAAAATGGACCCTTTCAATTATCCTGACGAGTTGTTGCAGATAGGCCTTCTCCGTTGAAGGCATTCCTGCAAGGATTTCCCATGAGCATATTCCGCTTCTGAGAATGGTGAATTTTTCCGACGGTGAAAGCTCTGAAAAAGCCGGTTCTTCGACTTCACCTGTCTCGATTTTCAATATCACATCAAGCTGATGGAACTCTTCCGGCTTCCTGTCAGGATGCAGATACATCTTTCCTGTCCCGGCCTCGGCCTCTGTCAGTCTCTCATTGCTGATACTGAGCTGGCCCAGCGAATCCGGCCTCAGTTTGATTTTCCTGTTGAATGACCATATATGAGGCACAGCCTTCCTGAAGACCACGGGAGTCAGGTCATCGGATAAGTACCGGGAATCGTTCATGGCAAAGGCTACAGTCAGTGATGTCTTGCCTGCACCGGTATCTCCCAGTACAATCACCCCCTTTCCTTCATGACTGAAGCTGCTTGCATGGAAGTTGATTATCCTCCGCTGGTGCAGCAGCGCCACCAGCACCTGGCCGTTAAGATAGAGGTGCACCCACTCCGGGTCAGCTCCTTCCTCGGCCAAATATTCAACATACCTGCCATCAGAAGCATAAAATTTCCCCACTCCTGCCACCTTCTGCAGGTATTCTGTTTCATTCACAACAATACTCTCATCTGAAAGGCTAATCCCGTTAATCCTCCTGTCGGCAGCCCCTGGCCTGAATTCAACCCCCTCCAGCGCAAATCCCGGTATTTTAACCAGATGACCCATTTCAGTCAAATAACCGGCTCAACCGCCCGTTGAAAAGGCTGCTTCCCGCAATCATCCCCAGCACCCTCAGCTTGTATTTCAACCCGGGATAAACAATGAGGGTATAGGGCAGCAGATGAAGTATCTCCCGCAAATTTCCGGGACCATTGGCAGAAGGCCGCTCGATAGTCTCCCTGGCCATACGGTCCATATATGCAGGCATGTGCGTCCCGCAGGGTAACAGCGCATGCGAAGAGTCAGTGAAAAATTCAGCCAGCATCCTGTTGCAGAGGGTCACCAACCGCCCGCAATCAAACCACTTCACCAGCAAACCGAATCTTACCATGTCAATCTCACGGAGTTCAAGATATTTCTTAATGTCGGCAAGCCACTTAAGCATGCCCCACCGGTGAGCCCCGCCATGAATGACAAGGTATAACAGCTCAGCTTCCGGCGTCAGAACCCGGAAATTGTTTCCGCTGAACTCAACAGTGCAGATATTCTCCCTGACAAACCTGTCAGCATCCCTGAAGTTAAGCCAATGCCTGTTTGAAAGCTTCCAGTGAAGCTCTGTAATGATCTCTCCATCAGGATTCCTGAATAGAATATGATGCCAGTACTTCAGGGCCTTTTGCCTGCCACTTTCCGTCTCAGGCCACCTGAACATGTATTCGGTGTAACCGGCAGCCAGCAACCTCCCCCTGGCCCGTTCAACCTGGCCGGCGTCAACCAGGATGTCAATGTCACCGTACCTCCTTACTGTTGCATCACCATAAAGCCTGAAAGAGAGCAGCGGTCCCTTCAGCGGGATGAAGTCAATGCCTGCAGCACGAAGCAGGTCAGTGACCCTGATAAACTCCGCGACCTTCACAAGCGTCCCGGCCTTCTCCCCGAGGGTCTCCTCAATCACCTCCCTGCCAAAAAGGGAATTGATCTGCTGCACCGATAACCGGTGACGGAACCTTAGTACGTCAGGAGGGATACTTTTTAAAGGAGGCATACGTATGAATAACCGGGATCAGGGTGATCACAAGCTCTCTGCCACAGCCGTCACAGGTGCAGCCTTCACCGGTGCTGTCCGCCTCTCCTTTCTCATTACCAGCCTGTCAAGGACAAACACCAGGAGGGTGCAGATACTTAGAATGATTAACGCCAGCCAGAAGATCCCGACCGGATCCAGCAAAAAGGCCAGGGCAATAATAAAGATATTGAAGGTGGCTATTATCAGTGTGGCCTGCAGGTGTGTGAGACCCATACGCAACAAAAGGTGATGCGTGTGCCGGTTATCCGCCCGGAAGACCGACTGGCCGTGGTAAAGTCTCAGGACTATCACCCGCAGCGTATCAAACAATGGCACTATCAGTATTGCAATTGAAACCGAGGGTGACGACTGCAATACCCGGAATCCTTCGCCCGCGGCGTTGATCTCGTTGAAACGGATGGCAAAGACAGCCAGTATGAACCCCAGCACCAGGGAGCCTGAGTCGCCCATGAATATCTTCAGCGGCCCCTGCGAGATATTATAGTAAATGAATACACAGAGCGAAGCCAGCAGTGCTCCGGCCATGATTGCATATCCGAAATCGCCCGACAGGCTGAACCATGCACCGAATACCGTTGATCCAATAATGCCCACCGAGGCTGCAAGACCGTCAATGCCATCGATCAGATTGACAGCATTGATGATCAGAACCACCAGGAAGACAGTTATAAAATATGAAAGCCATACCGGGATTGTTTCTATCCCGCCCAGGCCGTGGAAACTGGTGAAGCGAAGGCCTGTGAAGAATGCTATCAGCAGCGCTGCAACAACCTCGGCTGTAATTTTCTTTGCCGGACTGAGATTTATGAGATCGTCCTTCAGCCCTGTGAAGAAGAGGATCAGTGCTGCAGCAACGACATATGTGCCTCCGTCGATATGGCCGTCAACGGCCAGGAGGTAGCCGAATACGAAACCGCCGAAGATGGCTATCCCGCCAAGGGTTGGAATATCCCGCTTATGAATCTTATGTCTGCCTGGTCTGTCAGAGAGCTTGCGCTCATTTACAATCTTGATAACCCGGGGTATAAAATACCACGTAATGAATGCAGCTCCGATTAATGCAATCAGGATGGATGGCAATCCTTTTACTGTAATTTCATACATAGCATCCGGGAAGTAACTTTATCAATTGTTTAATAATCAACAAAAACCAATTTGTTTAGTTCTTCCCCTTCCCTATCATTAAATAAATGTTCTTATATCAGATTCACGACCGAGGTAACTTAGCCCGGGGGATAATGACTGATACAAAGTTATTCAGATTTGACAGATACTGCTTTCAGAAATATGTTTTTTTGATACCTGTTGATAAACTTTTGCACCGGTATTTTAAACAGCCTTCCTTCTTTCATAAATGACGAAGCTCACAATCTTCATCCATTCGGAAAGCACCGACTGGATATCTTCTTTTTGTCGCCACCACCGGTCAGCCCTGAAGGAAGAGTATTTACTCGGGCTGGTTCCTATGCAGGCGTTTATGCCAGCCTCGTGCAGAACCGTCCGGAAGATTATGTAAGACCTGCGCATGTGTGCCGGTGATGAAACAAGTATCAGTGTATCGAGCCCCGGTTTGCCGGAAATGTAATCTCTTACTGCCAGCGCTTCGTCGAGGGTGCTTCGTGCATCACCGGGGAGCATGGTTATACATGAGTCAGGCATCCCCAGCGCCATGGCGGCATCGCGTGCCTGTTCCGTTGTTCTGACCACGGCAGCGCCTCTTGCTTCGAGAAGCTGATAAGGCCCCATACTTTCATAAACAATGATCATACCGTCTGCCACACCCTGGTTGTACAGGTCGGCAGCCTGCAGCACCCTCTCCGGGAATGGGCCCATGAGCAGTACCATGGCATCGGCATGAGGAGGGATATCCTCCCTGGCCAGCCATGTGCCTGAATTACGGCATCCTACCACAGACAACACGGCAACGAGCAGAAGAAATCCGAGAAACCATAAAAGGCGTTTCATCTTTGACTCTCTCCGTGATTCCCTCTCCTAGCATTAATATGCCTGAATTTCTCGATAAGGAGGTACCAGAGGAATAACGGCGTTGATACAAGATTCCGTTTCCACAGACGGCGTGGTTCACGGAGCAGTCGTGGCATCCATTCGAGCCCTATCCTGATCCAGATGTTTCCTGGCCGTTTGACCGTGCCAGCGTAGAAGTCGAAGGCGGCGCCTATACAGCATATAAGCGGAACATTCAATCGCTCCCGGTTTTCATAAACCCATTTCTCTTGTTTAGGTGCGGTCATGCCCACGAACAGAACATCAGGATCGAAGGCGTTCACCACCTTTATCATAGCATCATTCTCCTCTGCGGTAAAATGCTCTCTGAAGGGAGGACTGTGAAACCCTGCTCTCACACGCGGGCTTTCCAAGGTAAGCCTCGCACTTATCCGTTGCAGCGTCTCCTCTGAAGAGCCAAGATAAAGACACGATCCGCCTCTCTTGTCAAGGGCAGCTATGACCAAGTCATGAAGGTCTGACCCTGCTATCTTTTTTATAGCTTTCCCTTCGAGTACCCTTGCGGCCAACTGTATCCCCACGCCATCTGGAAGAAGGATATCACTTTGTCGCAGAGCCTCCCGGAACAGCCTGTCTCTCCGGGCAATGACATACGAGTGAGGATTGAGAGTTGCAACCACCCCTGTGACGCCATCGGAGAAGTAATCCGTGCTATCGTTATACACTCCGTAACCGAGAATAGGCAAAGAATCCGGCCGGCTCATCTACTTATGCATTCAATCATTCGCTGCAAAGTCAAGTATTTCAGCCAGCCTCTTCTCAAACCTATCAAGAGTAAAGTCCCGTTCAAACTTTTCTCTTCCGGCGGCACCCATTTTGTCTCTCAATTCCGGATCTTTAATCAATATCTCAAGTTTATCGGCAAGTGATTTGGGATCTTTGGAAGGAACCAGGAAGCCTGTGATTCCATCGTCTACAATTTCGGGAATGGCGCCTTCGAATGTAGAAATAATTGGTAATGATAAACTCATTGCTTCCAGGAGCACAAGCGGGTAACAGTCATTGAATGAGGGATGTGCCAGGATGTCAGCAGATTTCATTAATACGACCTTTTTCTCGCCATAAACAGGACCGGTAAAATGGATCAGACCGGTTAGTTTTCTTAACTGCACTATCTCCTCAACTTCCTTTAGTTTCATTTCTGCGTCACCCCCGGCGATTGTGCAATGAAAAATAATGCCTCTGGTCTTTAAAATCGCACATGCCTCAATAAGGACAAGCATGCCTTTAGACCTTATAAGGTGAGACAGGAATAATACTTCAACAG
>ENA-UOOK01000166-UOOK01000166.1-fermentation-metagenome-genome-assembly--contig:-NODE-166-length-80904-cov-11.814259_pt1 | contig 80904 bp, 68 predicted proteins | sample MGYA00245777_ERZ724023 | MGnify/ENA primary metagenome ERZ724023 (study PRJEB28704, sample SAMN03018312) | fermentation metagenome | biome: anthropogenic terrestrial biome; feature: soil; material...
AGTACATACAGAAATTCGATGTGGATTGCATAAAAATAGATAGAACATTTGTTAGCAATATAAATAATGATATAAACAAAATGATAATTAAACATATAATTTCTCTTGGACATAGTATCAATGCCGAAATAATTGCAGAAGGTGTAGAAACAAAAGAGCAATATAAATATTTGAAGAAACAAGGTTGTGATATAATCCAAGGTTATTATTTTAGCAAGCCCCTATTACCAGAAGAAGCAACGAGATTTTTAGAGGTAAATAAAAGTTGATATACTCTAACAAATAATGTTAATATATAATTATCAAACAAGGAGGAAAGTCAGAAAAGACTTACAAAATTCCATCAAAGAATTAGAAAAAGAAAAGGGTGAGTTCTTTACTTGAAAATTTTGTAACAAGTGAGCAGTTGACAAAAGGGGACTGTAATGTAACTTTACACATTCTCTCTTTTCTTCTGTCATTCTGAGCGTAGTCGAGGAATACTGCTATCTCAGGATGACTATTCCCGATTAAGGGGTACCCCCTTAATCAGCCCTGTTGTTTAATATTCTTATGTAATGGTTTGCTTCTCTAAGTACGTGGTCAGCTAGAATAGGCGGGATAATGGATTTGATTTCACACTCAAGTAATCCTTCAGTTGCAGCTTTCTTAAAATCTCTTATATCCATTGTAGCATCCATACTTTTCTTTATAAACTTTTCTGCAGGAATCTTGGTACACTCATTGAGCAATGTTTCAAATCTTCTTACAAATTCTTCTGCGGTAGCCTTTAACTCTTCTTCGCTTGGATCCAGCATACCATCTACAAATTCTGCATGTTCCATCATTATATGATTCCAAAAGTTTAGTTCATCGCAAAGCTGACTTTCTGGTAAACTTTTCTCCAACAGACAGTTTAAAATACTCAAATATAACTTTGCCTCTTCAATTAGGTGCTTTAGCATTTCTGGATAAAGCATTAAGCCAAGCCTACATTCTAATACCAGGGACAATAATTGTTCCTTGAATTTTATTACTTCCTCTAATAAGTTTTTTGACCTTAAATTCAAATGATAGACTGTATCTTCAAGCCATTCAGTACAGTCATAATTTGGATTTGGTGTTAGCAGAAGCTCTGCCTCAGTAATATTTGTATTAATATTTGCACCAGTTAAAACCATAGTAATTTTTTCAGCAGGCAATGTGTACTTAGTGACTATTTCTTTAGAATTTAGTGCTTCTTCGCTAATAATTCCATTGGCAAGAATTACAGTTTCGCCAAGGAGATCCTCAAAGCTTTTCTTCAATACATTTGCCTCTGCTAAAAATGCTGTTTCACTACAAGGTAGATGTGTTTCAATTAAAAACATATGCTCTTTCATTATTCTTTGATAGAAAAGATTTATCTCTAGCGCTTTTTGTATAAAGGTCTCTCTAGATAACAAAATAATTCCCCCTTCTTAATTTACATTAAATATATAGTATTTAAGAAAGAGGAATATGTGTTATATTATCAAATTATTAATTTTTTCTTTAATTTCCTGATTAAAAGTATTTGCATTTAATGATATTTCGCTAATAAACTGCTGAAGTATTTCGGATAAATAAGACTCAGGATATTTATTTATTGTATTTTGAAATACTGCTATGCTCCCATCACTAAATTTCTTATTGGAATCATCATAATTAGGTGTATTTACATTTCCAAATATGAAGTTAAGAACATATTTTTTATACATCTCATTTAATTCATCAATATATTCAGAATATGGATATGTCTTTCTGAAGCTTTCAATTTCTACAATTCTAGCTGCCAGCTTTTCCCTAGAAATCATTAATGCACCATCTTTTAGAAATGCTTCATTTGATTCTCTTGACTTAATATTCAGATAGTCTCTATATTCCTTAGTGGTGTTTAGTCCAAAATTATCTATAATTTTTTTGTAATTGACTACATAATTATACATCCCTTCAGTAGTTGTTACCTTGTAGTCCATACTAATACTTTTTATCAAATGTTCCTTTAGTTCAGGTTCAGTCTGCAATATCTTTTCTCTTTTTAGATATTCTAGGTCATTTATACGTTCAAGAGAAAGTCCATATTTCTTCTCTAGATAATCAAAATTTTTATCACCTTGATATTTTGCTATAAGCTTATCAAGCTCTAAACTATTTGCCTCAATATTGGAATTTAATTTGTTAACATGTTCACCTATTAACTCGCTAATTTTATATTTGTCATATTCTGATAAATGCTCTTTTAAATAAGTTATAAAGTTCTCATCAGGTATATCTATATTTTCATCATTGCTTTTGAATGTCATAATGTCTAAAGACTGGGTGTCGGCAGATCTATCTGTCATAATTAAATTGCCACTATCTTTTTCATCCCATTTATACCATAGTACAATTTTGTCGTACTCTTGTGAGTTTTGTTCTTCAGTTTCAGGATCAATGATATATATACTAAATTCCAGTATTCCATCTCCATCCACATCCTTAATTTCACTTTTAGTGTCAGATGATATTAAGGACATTTTTTTGTTATTAAGAATGCTTTTTAGTTTGTTGTTTTCAAGTATATATCCATAGGTGACACTTGCATTTGAACCTACTTGATTAATCAGCAGTAATCCATTTTGAGTTTCCGAAATCTTTCCAATGACCATCTGTTGATTATTGTTGTCATAGTTCATTCCTATGCTGTCTAAAAGGTCGTATTTTTCCCCATTGAATTTATAAACTTCAAGCTTACCTTGGTCATTTGTATCTTCGGGATTTCTCTCTTTAAATACTACTAATTCGGGGATGGTGTCACCATCATCTAGATTTCCTAAAGTGAAATTATTTGAAATACCTAGTTCATTAATTTTTTTTATAAATAGTTCATCATTAAGAAAATCGTAGTTCTCACCTTTAGAAGATATAATTTCCTTTATGGAGTCTTCAATAGGCATGGATTCTGGAATTATATCTTCGGTACTCACTTCACAGCCATATATAAATAAACTGGATATTATTATCAGTAGTAATAATAAAATAGTAAATTTATTTTTCATAATACACTCCTTTCATTAAAAATATTATAACCAGTAATTGTGTAGTTTGGGTGACAAAGAGGTTACAGAAAAAGGGCATATAATTGCCCTTTCTTACTTTACATTATTTACAAGTGTACCTATTTTCTCAATACAGCATTCAACTACATCTCCTGATTTTAGATATCTAGGTGGATTAAAGCCAATCCCTACTCCTGCAGGGGTACCTGTAAGAATGATATCACCTGCTTTAAGTGTCATTCCTCTTGATAAATCAGAAATTATATATGGTATATCAAAGATAAGCTTGTTTGTATTTGAGTTTTGTCTTAGTTCATTATTTACCTTACTGCTGATATCTAATTCAACTGGAAATTTAATCTCTGACTTGTCCACAATATATGGGCCCATAGGGGTAAAGGTATCGAGACTCTTTCCTTTAAACCATTGGACATGCTTAGTCTGGATTTCCCTTGCAGATATATCATTTGCTATTGTATATCCGAAGATATATTTTTCTGCATCCTCAGGAGCTATATCTTTCCCATCTTTACCAATAATTATGGCTAATTCTACCTCATAATCTATCTTATCTGTATAGTTTTTAGGTATAATTACATCATCCATAGTTCCTATTGCTGGATCAGTAACTTTGGTAAAATAAATCGGGTAATCAGGAACTTCCGCTTTACCTCCAGGAAGACTTTTGACCTCCATTGCATGCTCAGCATAATTTTTTCCAAGACAAAATACATTTCTGCGTGGATATGGTATTGGCGCAGTAATCTTTACCTCATCTAATGGAATACCTTTAAAATCGTTTTCGTTTAAAGTTTTGTCAAGCTCATCTAAAACATTATCTGAATACATTTGTATAAAACTTAATAGAGTAGCAGGACATTCCATATTCAATTCCTTAAGTAAATTATTCAATGGTACTACAGTGTTCTTATTTTCATTGACAATCCCATAGGATTCAACGTCATTAAATACATAAGACATAAATTTCATCTTGTAATTCCTCCTTACGTAATAATAATCATATAAATAGATAATAGCATAAACTAGGAAAACGTGTATACATTAATTACTATGAATAAATACACAACCATAAGAAATACAAATATGCTATACTGATATTTAAAAGAAAGCAGGATTTATTTCATACTAGGAGTGTTATAAATGTCTAAAATTGTATTGATTGCTACAAATGAAGAGATGTATGAAAATGCTAAGACTTTTAAAAGAAGTTTAAAAGATAAAAAAGAATTTGAGATTTATTTAGCATTTATGGATGGCGCTGTGAAACTAGCTAAAAAATTTAGCAGCAAAGATGTTTGTGCTATTATTTGTCGTGGTGCTTCAGGTCAGATGTTAATAAACTCTGGTATAAAAATTCCTGTAATAGATATGCCTTTAACCGATGTGGAAGTAATGCAAACTTTGCAGAAGGCTAAAAATTTAAGTGGAGTTGAACACCCTAATATAGCTTTTGTGGGTTATTCAAATACCTATTCACAAATAAAGGAATATTTGACTGCTATTGATATAAGTATTAAACATCATTACATTGACGATGAGAAAGATAATAAAAAGATAATAGAAGAAATCAAAGATAATAATGTTGATGTGATTGTGGCAGGTAAGTCTACATCTATTATTGCTGATCAATATGGAATTAAAAATGTTATTATGAAAAGCTCTATAGAATCAATTGAAATAGCGTATAATAGAGCTTTAAAGATGAAATGTAGCATAGATAAAGAGAAGAAAATATCTGAGGAAAGAAATACAATTATAAATTCTATAAGTGAAATTATAATAAGTATAGACAAAGATAGATTAATTACAATATTTAATGGTAGTGCTGAGATTGATTTTAAGCATAAATCAGAGGAAGTAGTAGGAAAGAGTATATATAGTGTATTCAAATCGTTGAAACCAGAAATAATTGATAATATTTTCAATAATGGATCTGAAAGTATAGGCAATATAATAGAAATTAATGATAAAACATATTCCCTAAGCTTGAATCCTGTTCTAGTAAAAGATGATGTTGAAGGTATTGTCATATCGATGCAAGAGATTAAAAAGATTCAGAGCATCGAATCTAAGGTTCGTCAAGAATTATATTTAAAGGGTAATACTGCTAAATATGGATTTGATGATATTATATATAAATCCAATGAAATGAGAAATGTATTGGAAATGGCAAGAAACTTTTCAAAAATAGAATCAAATGTTTTGATTTTTGGTGAAACTGGAACAGGGAAAGAAATGATTGCACAAAGTATACATAATGCTAGTTCAAGGAGAAATGGACCTTTTGTATATATTAAGAATATCAGTCTTTTTGTGTACAAGTAATGTAAATTATAGCATAAGTAATGCAAATGTATGCATTTAAATAACAGATTTCATTAATAAAAAATATATTTTGTTGCTATTGACTTCCATTGTACTTACTGTTAATATCAAATTGTAGTTACAAATTGTAAAAGTAAATATTAGCTCATATAAGTCCCATAATATGGTTGGGACGTCTCTATTAAATGACCATAAATTATTTAGCTATGAGCGAAAGTGTGCCTAGGGTTCCGAAGTATAAGTATTTATTTGCTGGTCCGAGCGGCACAGGTATCGTTATGGTATCACACCGAAGGGATAAAAGCCCAGTCGGGTAGGTTTCGCTTACCTACCTGACTGGGCTTTATTTATTTTTGCTATTGTATAATTAAATAAATAATCAAAGGAGAAAATTATGGAACTATTGTACAAAGGCAAAACTAAGGATGTATATGCTTTAGAGAATGAAAATTATCTACTTAAGTTTAAGGATGATGTAACTGGTGAAGATGGAGTATTTGATCCTGGAGCTAATACCGTAGGTCTGACAATTGAAGGAATGGGAAAATCAGGTTTAAGACTAACAAAATACTTCTTTGAAAAGCTCAATAAATTAGAAATACCAACACATTATATAGACTCAAATATTGAAAATGCAACAATGACCGTATTACCTGCTAAAATGTTTGGTAAGGGTGTAGAAGTAATATGTAGATATAGGGCAGTAGGTAGCTTTTTAAGAAGATATGGATTGTATGCAAAGGAAGGACAAGCACTAGATGCTTATGTAGAAGTAACACTTAAAGATGATTTACGAAATGATCCATTGATAACGGATGAAGCACTGGAAATGTTAAATATAATGACTAAAGAAGAGTATAAGATACTGGTTGATTTAACAAAGAAGATTGGAAGTGTAATAAAGGAAGAGCTTCAAAAGAAGGGCTTGGAATTATATGATATAAAGTTTGAGTTTGGAAGAGTGGGAAAAGATGCACATATTGCTCTAATCGATGAAATATCCGGCGGCAATATGAGGACATATAAGGATGGGGAATATATAGAACCGCTAAAATTAGAGGAGCTAATGTTAGAAGAATAATGGAGTCACCTGTCATGCTGAACACACTTCATATGTCATGCTGAACGTAAGTGAAGCATCTCGGGTTTGAATGGATCTTTTAACTTTTAAGGAGGATAAAATGGTAAATAAGAGAGTCGTTATCGAAAAAAAGAATTCCTATGATGTTGAAGCAATTAATCTATTAAATGAATTTAAAAATTACTTAAACATCCCCAATCTAAATAAAGTAAGAATTTTAAATATTTACGATATTTTAAATGCAACTGAAGACGATGTAGAAAAGATTATCGAGAAAATTTTATATGAACCTGCTACAGATTTAATTTATGAATGTGTAGAACTCGAGGATAATGAAAAGGCCTTTAGAACTGAATACCATAGTGGTCAGTTCAATCAAAGAGAGGACTCGGCTAATGAAATTATTAAAAAATTTCTAAATATAGACAATGTAAATGTAAAGAATTCAAAGGTCATCGCATTAAAAAACATATCTGATGAGGAGCTTCAAAGGGTTAAATCCTATTATATAAATCCTATAGAATCTAAGGAAATAGATATAAACTATATAAATGATGATACAAGGGTGGTCAAGGCAAAAGATGTAGAAGTTGTTAAAGGCTTTACACTTATGTCCAGGAAAGAGGTCAAAGCTATAAGGGAAAAGCTTGGACTTGGTATGGATATGGAGGATCTAATATATAGCCAAAGATATTTTAAATCAGAAAATAGAGATCCAAGTACTGCTGAACTAAAGATTATTGATACCTATTGGTCTGACCACTGTAGACATACTACATTTATGACTGAGATTACAGATGTTGAAATTGAAGAGGGAAAATACAAGGAAATATTTGAAGAGGCAATAAAAGAATATCTTGCTTCAAAGAAGTTCGTATATGGAGATAAAGAACGAGCAACCTCTCTTATGGATTTGGCTACAATCAATATGAAAGAAATAAAGAAAAAAAGTCTACTTGATGATAAAGAGGAATCCGATGAGGTAAATGCAGCAAGTATTGAAATAGATGTGGATGTAAATGGAAAGAATGAAAGATATTTATTGATGTTTAAAAACGAGACACACAATCATCCTACTGAAATGGAACCATTTGGAGGAGCAGCAACTTGCCTTGGTGGAGGAATCAGAGACCCATTGTCAGGACGAGCATATGTATATCAAGCTATGAGAATCACAGGTTCAGCTGATCCAAGAGAGAAGTTTGAGGATACATTGACCGGAAAATTACCACAAAGGAAAATCACACAAACTGCAATGGAAGGGTATAGCTCTTATGGAAATCAAATAGGAGGTACATCAGGTTATATTAGAGAATTCTATGACGAAGGATTTAAGGCTAAGAGGCTGGAATTGGGAGCTTTAGTTGCAGCTGTTCCTAAAGATTGGGTTACGAGAGAAGATTCAGAGCCTTCCGATTTAATAATATTAGTTGGAGGAAGAACTGGAAGGGATGGATTGGGAGCAGCGGTCGGCTCTTCAAAGGTTCAAACTGAGGAATCTCTTGAGACTTCAGGTGCAGAGGTTCAAAAGGGAAATCCAATATTGGAAAGAAAAATAGTTAGATTGTTTAGAAACCCAGAGGCTACAAGACTTATAAAGAAATGCAATGATTTCGGTGCTGGAGGAGTAGCAGTAGCTGTTGGAGAGCTAGCCGATGGACTATTTATAGATTTGGACAAGGTTCCGGTAAAATATGAGGGACTTGATGGAGGAGAGATAGCATTATCTGAATCACAAGAGAGAATGGCTGTTGTTATTGATAAGGAAAATCTAGATGAATTCATGAATCTTGTAAAAGCAGAGGATTTAGAGGGAACAGTTATAGCAGAGGTTACAGATAAAAACAGACTTCAGATGATTTGGAGAGGTAAACAAATCGTTGATATAGATAGAGATTTCCTAAATACAAACGGAATTAGAAAGAAGAACAGTGTGAAGATACTTATGCCTGAAGAAGAGATATATCTGCATAAGAATCCTAATCATGTTTTAAATAAAGATATAAAAACAGCCTTTATTGATAATATGATTGATATAAACATAGCATCACAAAAGGGATTAGTAGAAAGATTTGATAATACAATTGGCTCTGGAACTGTACTTATGCAATTAGGTGGGAAATATCAGTGTACACCTCAAGAGGGAATGGTTGCTAAAATTCCAGTTCCGGAAGGAGAAACTTCCTCCTGCTCCATTATGACCTGCGGATATGATCCTAAATTAGCTAAATGGAGTACATTCCATGGAGCATATTATGCGGTTATTGAATCCATAGCAAAAATTGTAGCTTTAGGTGGGGATTATAGAAAGGTAAGACTGACCTTCCAAGAATATTTCGAGAGATTGGGAAATGATCCAGCTAAATGGGGTAAGCCATTCTCTAGCCTGCTTGGAGCATTTATGGTGCAAAAGGCTCTTGACATTCCAAGTATTGGCGGAAAGGATAGTATGAGTGGAAGCTTTGAAGAATTAAACGTACCACCTTCACTTTTAAGCTTTGGGGTTACCTATGATAAGATCCAAAATATTGTTTCTAAAGAATTTAAAGAAATAGGGTCAAATGTAGTATTGATAAAGCTTAACATAGATAATAATGGTTTAGTAGATTTTGAGCAGCTTAAGAATAATTACAATAGGATAAAGAAATTAATCGATAATAAAGAGGTATTAGCAAGTTCAAGCATAGGTTTTGGTGGAGTTGCAAGAAGTATAGCAGAAATGTGCTTGGGAAATAAGGTTGGATTCAAGTTCAATGAGATTGAAACAGAAGAACTGTTTAAACCTTTGTATGGCTCAATGATTTTGGAATTAGGCAAAGATAAGAGCTTGAAGGATTTACTTGAGGGAATAGACTATTCAGTAGTTGGAACTACAGCTGATAAAATGACTATTGAAATTGAAAATAATTTAATAGAGTTAGATGAATTGGCAAAAAGCTGGGAAGAACCTCTTGATGAGGTATTTCCAATTGATAAAGAATATGCAGATAAGAATTCTTTAAAGCAGTATTCAGGTAAAAATATCATCAAAAAACAACTTTTGATAACAAAGCCAAAGGTGATAATACCAATATTCACTGGTACTCATGGTGAATACGATATGGCTAATTGTTTTAAAAATGCAGGAGCTAAGGTTGAGACATTTGTATTTAAGTCCTTAACTAAAACAGATATTGAAGAATCATTTAGGGAGCTTTCAAAGAGAATTAGAAATTCTCAAATACTTGGGTTGCCTAATGGTCAAATATATGGTGATGAACCAGAAGCCGGAGGCAAGCTTCTGAAGATAATATTGGACAATCCTTATGTAAAGGAATCAATAGAAGAGCTTTTATACTTAAAAGATGGATTGATTTTAGGAATTGGAGAGGGAGCAATTGGATTAATTAAATCTGGGCTAATACAAGGTTCTTCGTTTATTGCCCGTAATAAAAATGCCAAGTTTACCTCAACTATTGTGGATATAAAGCTTACATCAAAGCTTTCTCCATGGATGAGAGATATGGAATTAGGACAAATCTATTCAGCTCCTATAGCTACAAAAGAAGGAAGAATTGTGCTTGGTAATGATGCAGAAAAACTAATTGAAAATGGACAAATCGCTACACAATTTGCATCTATAAATCCTACAGGATCAGAGCTAGATGTAGAATCATTGACAAATATAGATGGAAGGATACTTGCTACATTGTCTTCAATAGATAGAATTGGAGATGGCATCTATAAAAATATAGATATAAAAGGAAATCACAAAATATTCGAATCAGGTGTTAAATACTTTGGATAGGAGTGAATATTAATGAAAGTCAGTATAGTAATGGGAAGTATTTCAGATAAAGAAATAGGAAACAAGGTCGTTAGGGTATTGGAGAAATTTGGAGTGTCTTATGAGCTAAGAGTAATCTCAGCTCATAGAACACCATATATAGCTAAAGAATTTGCTGAGAAGGCAGAGGGAGATGGCACTGAGGTAATAGTAGCCATAGCAGGTAAGGCAGCTCATTTGGCAGGAATTTTGGCTGGCTTGTCACCACTTCCCGTAATAGGAATACCTGCTAAGTCATCTACTATGGATGGACTAGATTCTCTATTATCAGTAGTCCAAATGCCTAAGGGTGTCCCGGTGGCAACAGTAGCTATTGATGGAGGCGAAAATGGAGGCCTTTTGGCAATACAGATGTTATCGATAAAATATCCTGAACTAAGACAAAAGTTTAAGGAATATAAAAAAGAAATGGCAGAGGAAATTATTAGATTGGACAATGAGTTGAACGTATAAGGAGGAATTGCCTTGAGTGGGATAATTGGTATATATAGCAAGGAAAGAAATAACGTATCTAAAATTTTATACTATGGTCTTTATGCACTTCAACATAGAGGGCAAATAAGCTCAGGAATTGCTGTGAATAATAACGGATATATAGATTATTTCAAGGAATTGGGTCTAGTTCACGAGGTATTCTCAAAGGAAACCTTAGAGAGACTTAGAGGAAATATAGGTATAGGTCATGTAAGATATACTGCTGCGCCTGAAGATTCCAATCAGATCAATACTCCTCCATTGGTAGCGGGATATAAAAGAGGAGCTTTGGCATTGACTCTAGATGGCACAATAGTTAATTCTCAAAGTATAAAAGATAGACTGGAGGATATAGGTATTATCTTTCAATCTAGTTTTGATGGAGAGGTTATAGCAAATTTAATAGCAAGAAATCACAAGGATAATATAGAAGAAGCTGTTTTAAAAACTTTAGATGAAATTAGTGGTTCTTATGGGCTTATAGTCATGACTAATGAGAAACTAATAGGCGCAAGAGATATCTTTGGGTTAAAACCACTATCTCTAGGGAAGCTTGGAGATGATTATATTTTAGCATCAGAAAGTTGTGCTTTTGACACCATAGGAGCAGAATTTATCAGAGATATTGAACCGGGAGAAGTTGTTGTCATTGATGATAAGGGAATAAGGACAATTTCTAAGAAACTATCAAAGAGGAATTTATGCCTATTTGAGCTAATATACTTTGCCCGCCCTGATAGTTTGTTAGATGGCAAAAGTATTTATCTGTCAAGAATAGAGGCTGGTAGACAGTTGGCTAGAGAATCGAAAAATGTTGGAGATATCGTAATAGGTGCACCGGATTCAGGCATAGTATTTGCTATAGGCTTTGCGGAGGAATCAAAAATTCCATATGCCGAAGGGATTATTAAGAATAGATATGTTGGAAGAACATTTATACAACCAAGTCAGGATCTAAGGGAACAAGGTGTAAAGATAAAACTCAATGCCGTAAAGGAAAACATAGATGGGAAAAGATTAATTTTAGTTGATGATTCAATTGTAAGAGGTACAACTATTAAGAGAACAGTGGATATGCTCAGAAAGGCTGGAGCAAAGGAGGTTCATGTAAGAATAGCTTCACCTCAGGTCATTAACCCATGTCATTTGGGAATGGATACACCTAGTAAGAAAAATCTAATTGCTGCAAATATGAATAAAGAAGAAATTAGAGAATTGATTGGGGCAGATTCACTATATTACATTTCAATAGATGGATTAGTCCAATCTCTGGGAGGAAATAACGGTTTTTGTAAAGGATGCTTCAATGGAGAGTATGCTATTGAACCGTTAAAATAAAGTTAAGAGTTAAGAGCTAAGAACTAAGAGTTAAGAGTTAAGAGATAAGAGTTAAAACCCGGGATCCTTCGAAAGTAGTGATTATACTGTCCGTCTCAGGATGACAAACTTTTGTAATCCGAGCGTTGTAGAGGATGGTCTCTTGTGCCATACTGACAGAATAATATCTGCAGAATGTCATTCCGAGCTTGTCGAGGAATCTCGGGTCTAAGACCCAAAAGAATGACCAAAACAATTGTTCATGACCTAATCCAATTTGTAGTGGTTTTTTGCAAATTGAAGGTAGGTCAGATGCAGCAAGTCCAAATCTTAGATTTGGTTAACGTAGTCGTAGAATTGTGAACTGTGAATTGTGAATTGTGAATTATAATAAGGAGGTCTAAAATGGCTTTAACATATAAGGAATCGGGCGTTGACAAAGAAGCTGGATACAAAGAGGTACAGCTTATAAAGAATTTAGTTAAAAAAACTCATATACCTGGTGTATTATCTGATTTAGGTGGTTTCTCAGGGCTATTTCAATTAGATACTAATGAATATAAGGAGCCCGTTTTAGTATCAGGAACTGATGGTGTCGGTACCAAACTAAAGCTTGCATTTATGATGGACAAGCATGATACAATAGGCGAAGATTGTGTGGCTATGTGCGTTAATGATATCTTGTGCCAAGGAGCAAAGCCATTGTTTTTCCTAGATTATATTGCTACAGGGAAATTGATTCCTGAAAAAATGGCTGCAATAGTGGAGGGAGTTTCCAATGGATGTATCAAGGCTGGGACGGCCTTGATCGGAGGAGAGACTGCAGAGATGCCAGGCTTTTATAATGAAAATGAATATGATATGGCTGGGTTTTGTGTAGGAGTAGTGGATAAGAGAAAAATTATAAATGGTTCTGAAATCCAGGAAGGTGATTTAATCATAGGACTGCCATCAACCGGAATCCATAGTAATGGTTATTCATTAGTAAGGAAAATAGTATTCGAAAAGCAAAACTTAAATGTAGATTCTTATATAGATGAATTAGGCTCAACTATTGGAGAAGAACTATTAAAACCAACTAGAATATATGTGGATCCGGTTTACGATTTGATTCAACGATTCAATATTAAAGGATTGAGTCATATAACAGGTGGAGGGTTTTATGAAAACATCCCTAGAATGCTGCCTAAGGGTCTTTCAGCCAATATAGATTGCAGCAATATAGATACTCCTAAAATATTCAAGTTGCTTCAGGATTGGGGAAATATCAGTATTGATGAAATGTATTCAACCTTTAATATGGGAGTAGGAATGGTATTGGTCATTGCAAAGAAGGAACTAGAAGATATTGAAAAATATTTAGTGGATAAGGATGAAAAATTCTATCTATTAGGAGAGATAAAAAAAGGCGATGAAGGTGTTGTCCTATGTCACAAGTAAATATAGGTGTTTTGATTTCCGGTGGTGGAACAAATCTTCAGGCCATAATTGACAATATCAATTCAGGCAATATAAGTGGCAAAATTAAATTGATTATTTCCAATAACAAAAATGCCTATGGTCTTGAGAGAGGTAAAATTGCAGGAATTGAATCAATATATATTAATGCCAAGGATTTTGACAATGAAGAATTATTTAATAATAGATTAATAGAGGAATTTCAGAAAAAAGATGTTGATTTAATCGTATTAGCAGGCTATTTAAAGATACTTTCCAAAGATTTTATTCATACCTTTTCTAATAGAATAATAAATATACATCCCTCACTGATTCCAAGTTTTTGTGGTAAAGGCTTCTATGGAAAGAGAATACATGAAGAGGTAATAAATCATGGTGTAAAGATTACAGGTGCTACGGTGCATTTTGTTGACGAGGGAACTGACACGGGTCCAATAATCTTACAGGAAGCTTTGAAAGTGAATGAAGATGATACACCAGATAGCTTGCAGAAGAAGGTATTGGAGATTGAGCATGAGATATTAGTTAAAGCTATTAAATTATATTGTGAGGGAAGAATTAGTATAGATAATCGGTTGATAAGAATAAATTGGGAGTGATTGAATGAAAAGGGCATTAATTAGTGTTTATGATAAGAAGGGAATAGTAGAATTTTCAAAGGCATTAGTAGACTTAGGTTGGGAAATTGTCTCTACCGGAGGTACCTCAAAGGCATTAGTTAACGCTGGAATAGATGTTATTGAGGTAGAGGAGATTACTAATTTTCCTGAAATACTAGATGGAAGGGTTAAAACCCTAAATCCGTATATTCATGGTGGTTTACTATATAGAAGAGATTTAGAAGAGCATGTTAAAACAATAGAGAAATTAAATATTTGCTCAATTGATATGGTAGTAAACAATCTTTATCCTTTTGAAGAGACCATAAAAAATTTGAACTCGACTCATGAGGATATTATAGAAAATATAGATATCGGCGGACCATCGATGATTAGGGCGGCGGCTAAGAATTATAAATTTGTAACTGTAATAGTGGATCCAGCAGACTATGATAAGGTACTTGATGAATTGAAAATTAAAAGTGATGTTTGCTTAAAGACTAAGGAATATTTGGCAGCAAAGGTATTTAATTATACTGCATTTTATGATGCTTTAATAGCTGACTATTTTAATGGATTAACTGGTACAAAATTTCCTGAGATGATTTCAATTCCATATAAACAATCACAGAAACTTAGATATGGTGAAAATCCACATCAACAAGCATGCTTTTATAAAGAAGTTAGAGAAGTATCTGGATCTATTTCCTCAGGTAAACAACTTCATGGAAAAGAATTATCTTTTAACAATATCAATGATGCCAATGGTGCTTTAGAGATTCTAAAGGAATTTGATGAACCTACAGTTGTTGCTGTAAAACATACAAATCCATGTGGTATAGGTAGTGGAACTGATCTAGTAGAAGCATATAAAAATGCTTACGAATGTGACAAGGAATCAATCTTTGGCGGAATCATAGCTGCAAATAGGGAGATTAACATACAAGTGGCACACATGATAAATGAGATATTCATTGAGGTAGTACTGGCTCCTTCCTTTACAGAAGAAGCTATATCCATATTAACCTTAAAGAAAAATATAAGGCTTATTCAAATAGATGATATTACAAAGAATGATTATAATGTTATGGATTCTAAAAAGGTACTTGGAGGACTTTTGATTCAGGATAGAAATAATAAACTTCTTTTAGATGATGTAAAAATAGTTACAAAAAGAAAACCAAGTGAAAAAGAGATGGAAGACTTGTTATTTGCATGGAAATCTGCAAAGCATATCAAATCCAATGGAATAGTAATAGCTAAAAACAAAGCTACTATTGGAATAGGCTTAGGTGAAGTAAATAGATATTGGGCTGCAGAAAATGCCATTGAAAGAAGTAAGGACAAGGCTATAGACAGTGTAGCAGCTTCAGATGGATTTTTTCCATTTAAGGATTCAGTGGAGGCACTTGCAAAAGCAGGTGTAAGGGCCATCATTCAACCCGGAGGCTCCATAAAGGATAAAGAGGTCATAGAAGAGGCTGATAAGCATGATATAGCTATGGTATTTACAGGAATAAGGCATTTCAAACACTAACTATTCACAATTCACAGTTCACAATTCACAATTTGTCAATATGAGTGTAGCCGAGGGGACATTACGTCTTTAAATGAATCAAACCTGAGATTCTTCACTCGTTCAGAATGACTATTGCTATGTCATCCTGAGACGGACAGAATAATCATTGTTATCGAAGGATCTCGGGTTTGTCATTCAGACTGGAGTGAAACGTAGAAGAATCTCTAGTTTAAATAAAGGAGGTAAATATGAAAGTATTAGTTATAGGCAGTGGAGGCAGAGAACATGCTTTGTGCTGGAAAATTGCCCAATCTAAATTAGTAAGTAAGATATACTGTGCACCAGGCAATGGGGGTACTGGTGAAATTGCAGAAAATGTTAATATTAAAGCTAATGAGATAGACAAGCTATTGGATTTTGCCTTGAATAACAAAATTGACCTGACCATTGTAGGACCTGAAGATCCGCTAGTGCTTGGAATAGTTGATAAGTTTGAAGAAAATGGACTAAAGATCTTCGGACCTAATAAAAAATGTTCTAAGCTAGAAGGAAGTAAGGATTTCGCCAAAGGCTTTATGGAGAAATATGATATATCTACAGCTAAGTATAGAACATTTACTGAATATGAAGAAGCGATAAATGGATTAAATGAATTTGAGTTTCCTCTTGTGATAAAGGCTGATGGACTATGTCTTGGTAAAGGCGTTGTAATTTGCAATACCAAAGAGGAGGCAAAAAAGACTTTAAAGGAAATATTAAAGGATAAAATCTTTGGGAATGAAGGAAATAAGGTGGTCATAGAGGAATTCTTAGATGGTATAGAAGCATCCTTATTGTGCTTTGTAACTAATGGTGAGATAATTCCCCTAGAAAGTGCCAAGGATTATAAGAAAATTTATGACGGAGATTTAGGATTAAATACAGGAGGAGTAGGATGCTATTCACCTAGTCCATTGTTTACTGAACATTTAAAAGAAAATATAAAAAGTGATGCACTTAAAAAAATATCCTATGGCTTAGAAAAAGAGAATTTAGATTTTAAAGGCATATTGTTTATAGGATTTATGATAACTAATGGTGAACCTAAGGTGCTAGAATTCAATGTAAGATTTGGAGACCCTGAAACCGAGGTTATAATACCAAGACTAAAATCTGATATTGTGGATTTGTTTTTAAAAGTAATAGATGGAACTCTTGGAGAAAGAGATTTATATTGGGATGAAAAGTCATGTCTAACGGTGGTATTAACATCAAAGGGCTATCCAGTAGCTTACGAAAAGGGATATGAAATAAGTGGACTAAATAATCTAGGAGAATCAATAATAGTATTTCATAATGGAACAAAATACAATGCCGATAAGCTAATAACAAACGGAGGTAGAGTGCTATCCATAACAAGCTTAGGTGAAAACCTGGCAAGTGCGAGAGAAAATATATATAAAAACATAAATAAGGTTAAATTTGACGGAATCTGTTATAGAAATGATATTGGAGCAATGCGTCAATAACTTAATAAAAGTCGTACAACAGTGAACAAAATCTCCCGAAATTACATATCTAACCAAATGGGGTGGGCAGTGTAGCATCTTATTAATCTAAAGCTGATTGATTATCGGAAATCTCAGCTTTTTTTTCTTGTATATCTCTAATTTTATAAAGTTCTATTAATTTTATTAATTCTTCCTGACTTTTAGGAGAGAGTTTTTTTATATCTTCAAATATTTTGTCAGATATATATTTTTCTTCAGGTTCTTTTATGTGGACTTTAGAAAAATCTCTAATATCTGTTCTTCCAAGAAGGTAATCTACGGAAACATTAAAAAAAGTTGCAATATTTTGCAAAGTGAGATAATCAGGTTGTCTTCTGTTGGATTCATAAAGACTTATGGTTTGTTGAGATAAATTTAATTTCTTAGCTAAATCTTTCTGCAATAAATTTTTTTCATTTCTGAGAACTTTAATTCTCTCTCCTATCATAAAAATCACCTTCTTCTAGATTAACTATATTATACAATCTCCAGAAGTATAAAAAAGATTACACAACAAAAAGCAGTTTATTTTCATCTAAATCATTGACATACAACAAAATGCAATATATAATAATATAAGAAGAATCAATAATATGGTAATTCAAGCATTATAAATCATGACCATAAATTAGTAGATATGAGGTGATAAAGATTGAACACATAAAAAAGAAAAAGGTTTAGATTAATTACAATTTACAAAGAATGAGGTGACAAAAAATGAGTGAACTAATCAAAAAGAAGAAATTGGGAATTCCTGATACCTACGTATTAGTCACGATTTTTATTTTTATTGCTGCAATTATGACATATGTAGTACCGGCTGGTGAATATAGTATGGTGGAAAATCCACAAACAGGTCTTTTGGTTGCTGATCCCACCAGCTACCATCAGATTGAACAAAGTCCTGTGTCACTTGGGAACGTTCTCTTAGCTATTCCAATAGGCATGAACAAAAGTGCAGGAGTTATTAATATGCTTTTCCTAGTCAGTGGATTTCTACAAATCGTCAATGATACTGGTGCGATTGATAGATTGGTTAAATCTATTATTCAGAAACTAAAGGATAAATCACTATTAGTAATACCGATTGTTATTATGATGATGTCGGTTTTAGGTTCTATAGGAGCTGTTGTTAATGGGGTAGTTGCATTTGTCCCATTAGGCTTATTAATTTCAACAAAACTTGGGATGGATGGTTTGGTAGCTGTTTCAATAATTTTTGTAGCGACATATACTGGTTTTGGGGTTTCTCCAATTTATCCAACGACTGTTCAACTTGCACAGAAAATTGCTGATGTACCAGTTTTATCCGGATTTGGATTCCGTGTAGTTATGACAATAGTTACGACTTTAATTTTAATAATATATACAAGCAACTATGCCTTGCGAGTAAAGAAAGATCCTTTCAAAAGTATAATTGGATACCAAGAAAATATCTCCAATAATGATGAAGATGATCATACTGATAATTTATCATTAAAAGATATTATTATCATTATAGTTTTATTTGGTGGATTTGGCATTTATGCATATGGAACGATCAAATACAGTTGGGGTACTGAGTATATGAGTGGTATTATGTTTGCAATAGCAGCTGTAGCTGCAATTATTGCAAGAATTAGCCCTGATAAAATGGTTAAATCTTTCATTACAGGATGTAAAGGGGTAGTTTATGCTTGCTTGATTACAGGGTTTGCTTCAGGTATTTCCTATATTTTGAATGAAGGAAAGATAATTCATACAATTGTATATACTCTATCAAAGCCTCTTAACTCTGTAGGTAATGTTGTCTCAAGTTATTTAATGCTTGCAATCAACATGTTACTTAATTTTCTAATTCCTTCTGGCTCAGGGCAAGCTGCAGTAGTTATGCCATTGATGGCACCACTTTCAGATATTGTTGGTATGGAACGTCAAGTTGCAGTATGCGCATATCAATGGGGAGATTTTTTAACAAATTTATTCAACCCAACATCTGGCACAACAATGGCAGTTCTGGGACTTGCTGGAGTTCCATTTGATAAATGGCTAAAGTTTGTGCTACCACTTATCGGAATCTTCTTAGCTGTAGTACTTATTGCACTTTTTATCGTTGTAAAGATAGGTATGTAATTTAATTAAATTATTTTTATCAATTATTAACGAAAGGTTGTGTTGTATAAATGGAAAAAGCAAAGCAAAGAATTGAACACGAACAAGAAAAACTTGGAGCGGGTGCATATATTTCTTTATTTCTTATAGTATTATTCTTTTCAGGATTCATGAAATCCTTTGATAATTGGCTGTCATTCTTTGATTACACTACACTTTCCGGTAAGTTTGGTGTAATAGGGGAAGTGTCAAGCTTTCAAGGTTCTGGTGGAGATGGAGCAAAACAAGGATTTCTTTTTGCATTCAGTCTTATACCTGGAATAATGCTAGCAATAGGTTCTGTAGCAGTTGCTGAACATTTTGGAGCAATAAAAGCTTCTCAAAAATTGTTAACGCCACTTTTGGAACCATTGCTTGGTATACCGGGAAGTGCAGGTCTTGCTATGATAACTTCTCTCCAGAGTACTGATGCAAGTGCTGCAATGGCTAAGGTTTTAAAAGATAATGGAAGTCTTGATGAAAATCAGGCTACTGTTTTTGCTTCTTGGATGTATTCTTCAGATGCAATTATTACAAATTTTATTGGAACAGGTGCAGCACTATGGGCACTAACCAACGCAGATGGAAGTCCTGCGATTAAAATTTCAATTATGATTCCTTTTGTACTACAGTTGATTTTAAAGTTTTTTGGTGCAAACATTGTTCGTTTTTATCTTAAAGGAAAGAATAAGACAGATGGCAATATTAGGAAAAATTTTATAAAAACTGAAGCTAAAAAATCTGAAACATCTAAAATATCAAAGAATGATAATGCTGCTATTCAACAAAAAAAAGAAAAAGCGAATCCTGTAACCATATTTGTTGATGCGGCTTATAAAGGAGTGGGTATAGGTTTTAAAAGTATCATCCCTAATGTAGTCATGGCTTTTGTTCTGATTAAGGCTCTTAATGTTACTGGCTTAATGGATGTTATTGGTAATGTTCTTTCTCCTTTAATGGGTATATTTGGATTACCGGGACAAGCAGGAGCAGTATTACTTGCAAGCCTTTTATCTATGGGTGGAGGTGTTGGCGTATCCGGTGGATTATTTGCAGAAGGAATACTAACTGGAGCACATATTGTAATTCTTAGTCCTGCAATATTTTTAATGGGTTCATTATTACAGTATGCCGGTCGTTGTCTGGCAGTAATAGGAGTTAAACACCAACCATTTTTATTTGCCATATCTATTTTGAATGGACTGATAGCAATGCTTATAATGAATATATTTGTCTAGAAAGGAATGAGGTAAAATATGTATAACTTAAAGAATCAAGTTGAAGAGTATCAAATTTTAATTGACAGCACTTTTGAAGATTTGCATTCTATGCCTGAAAAAGGACTACAGGAGTATAAAACATCTCAGTATTTAAAAAATAAAATGAGGGAGGCTGTTTGCTTCGACGAAATTATTGAGGTTGGAGATACAGGTATTATCGGTGTTATAAGAGGCAGTGAACCGGGTCCTGTTGTTGCCATTCGTACAGATTTTGATGCACTGGAATTTGAAGTAGATGGAGAAAAAGTATTTAAACATGCCTGTGCACATGATGCTCATGCAACTATGGGATTAGTTGCATCTATTATAGCAGGTAATGCAGGATTGAAAAAAGGGACATTGAAACTTGTTTTACAACCTGCCGAAGAACTATTCGCTGGCGCAATATTAATGTTAGAAAGCGGTTATCTTAAAGATGTCGATGAAATGTATGGTGCTCACTTAAGACCAGTTCAGGAAGCTAAATTCGGTGAAGCTACAGCGGGGCTTTGGCATGCTGCATCACGTGTAGTTAAAGTAAAAATTGAAGGTAAAGAGAGCCATGGTGCTCGTCCGCACTTAGGTGTCAATAGTATTGACAGTGGTGTATGTATTGTAAATGCTGTTAATAGTATTCACTTGAATCCCGCTGTAAACTGGTCAGTTAAATGTACCAAATTCCAAGCAGGAGGACTCGCTACTAATATTGTTCCGGCTAGTTGTGATTTGACTTTTGATTTAAGAGCTGAGTTTAATGATGATATGGATGAACTTCTTAAGAAAGTAGAGACCGCCGTAGTGAATGGTGGTGCTTCTGTTGGAGCAAAGGCAACTTTCATAGATTGTGGTGGTTCACCTGCTGCAACGTATGATAGTAAACTTCTTAGTGTTACTCATGATGCAATCACAGATGTGCTTGGTTCTTGTTTACCTGATATTCACACTTCCGGAAGTGAAGATTTCCATTACTTTGCAACAGAAGGCGGACTACGAACTGCATATTTTGGTATTGGTGCAGATTTAAAACCGGGTCTTCATAGTGTAGATATGGATTTTGATAAACGTGTTCTTACTCTAGGCGTTAAAATCTGGCTAAATATTATTGAAAATCGTTTAATGTAGTGCATAGAGAGAACAATATTTTAACTTTATTATGTATAAATATTTCGATTGGGAAGGAGAAAATTATGATTTTAATAAAAAATGCTGAAGTTTATGCTCCGAAATACTTGGGTAAAAAAGATATATTAATTGAAGGAACTAAGGTTAAAAAAATTGCTGATTATATTGAAATAAATTTACCTGATAATTTAGTTGAAACAATTGATTTGTCAGATAAGATTTTAATTCCCGGTTTGATCGATCAACATGTACATATTACTGGAGGTGGTGGAGAAGCCGGACCAAGCTCTCGTGTTCCGGAATCAAACTTACGAGATTTCATCAGTTGTGGTGTAACTACGGTACTGGGTCTTATGGGTACTGATGGTATAAGCCGTAGCCTTGAAAATCTATATGCTAAGGCAAAGGCTTTGAATGAAGATGGAATTACCTGTTACATGTCTACCGGATCTTATAGTTATCCATCCGTAACATTAACCGGTTCCGTTGAACGTGACATTTATTTAATTGATCTTTGTATTGGAGTAAAAATTGCAGTATCTGATCATAGAAGTTCAAATATTACTTCTGAAGAATTAATCCGTCTTGCAACTGAAGCACGTAGAGGAGGATTAATCTCGGGAAAATCAGGTATTGTCACTATGCATATGGGCAGTGGGAAAAAACGTCTTTCCCCTGTGTTAGCTGCAATAAAAGAATCTGATGTACCAGTGAAAAACTTCATACCTACACACGTTAATATGCGCAGTTCTGAGTTGTTGGAAGACTGTGTGGAATTCGCTAAAATTGGTGGTACAATGGATTTTACAGCTGGGTTTTCAGCTGAAGATAATAGTACAGAAGCAGATAAAATCTTCCAACTTCTTGACAGAGGAGTTAAAGATAGCCTGATAACAGTATCAAGTGATGCATTTGGTAGTCAACCAAGATTTGATGAGGAAGGTAAATGTATTGGATTGACATATTCAACATCAAATACTTTGATGCAACTTCTAAATGCCTTGGTTTCCAAAGGAATGTCATTAGAACAAGCTCTGAAGTTCTTTACTGTTAATCCAGCCCGAGTATTGGGTTTGGAAGGTATCAAGGGAACTATTGGTGAGACTGCAGATGCTGATCTTGTTGTTCTTGATAGGGATATGAGAATTATAAGTGTTATGTCTAAAGGTAAAATCGCCATGGCTGATGAGAAAGTTATGATGAAAGGAAAGTTTGAATTATAATCAATCAACTAATAAGTTCACCAAGTTTTATGGGAAAATATGATATAATATAATTACTAACACAGTTTTATTTCCGTAAGTGTAAATGGAGGTGAATAATATGCAGCAATTTTATTACTCTTTTAGTAAAAATGATATAAATCTAAAACAGTATATTTATAAGATTGGTTCATTTCATTATAATTGGCATAAAGAGCTGGAATTACTCACGGTTGTTAATGGGGAAGTGGAAGTGTGTACAGATGGAACAAGTAAAGTTCTTAAAACGGATGATATTATATTAATCAATTCAAATAAGGGTCATGCAACGTTGGCAAAAAAGCCGAATAGTATTGCTATGGTATTGCATATAGATCCTGAATTTTTAAAGAGTTATTATGAGAATGTAGAGAATTTATATTTTGATTGTTGCTCTAATAAGGAAAATAGATATGATAAACAGTTTATACTAATTAGGGCTTATCTTTCGGAAATGATCCTAAGTCATACTAAACAACCTCTTGAACAAACTCCTGGGTTAAAGTTGCTTTTTGGACGTGCTTATTATTCATTATTACACACTATTGTTTTGTATTATCCTCCTAAAGAAGTTAAATCAACGGTATTTATGCTTAGCAACAAAAGAATTGAGGCTATTGGCAAGATGGTCAGATATATTGATAAGAATTATAGGCGGAAGATAACTTTAGACGACTTATCTGAAGTAAGCCAATATAATAGAAATTACATCTCTCAGCTTTTCAAAGTGAATATAGGTATTAACTTTTACGACTATTTAACGAGGATTAGGTTGAGAGAGGCGACCTATGAATTGGGTCGAACAAACAAAACTATATCAGAAATCGCACTCTCCAATGGATTCTCTGATATAAAGGCTTTCAATAAAGCTTTTAAGTCTAACTTTGGGAAAACACCTACAGAATACCGAAATCAATTAAATGAGGATATAACTAAAAATGATATTTATTTTAAAAAAGAATTTCTACCATCTAACGATGAAGATGTGAATAAAAAATTAATGCAATATGTAGTGGAGAAAAACGCTTATTATATAGATGATTCTCAAGACATTCAATCAAATTACATGAATACATATAAATCTGTTCAACTAAAATCAGAAATGTCAATTAGGCTTAAAGAAATGGCTAATGATTTAAAACAGACGACTTATTCCTTGGAAAAAATTATTACGAGCATATCAGAATAAAATTTCGATAACGTTTTCCTAACTATTTACCCCTGGGAAATATTTAGATAATAATCAATAAATAAACTCTCAAAACTTCCTTTCTCTTGTAATTTAAAACAAAAGGCTAAGGGAGTTTTTTCATATACAAAATTTAATTTGTCATTGAAGAAATATTTCAAAAATTCTGCAGTGTCGTATTATCATATTAATTTTTGGATAGACAGTGCCTATGCAATTTGTTAAATTTTAACTACATTAAAGTATATAGATTTAGTTGTCAATAATTTTATAGGGAGGATGAGAGAATGAATAATGTAAGTGCTATAGAACAGTTAATAGATATTGTAGCTGATTTTACTGTATTAGTAGGAAAAAAGCTTCCTAATGATGTAACTGCCAAGCTAAGAGAATTGAAAGAGGAAGAAACTGTTCAAATGGCTAAAATGATTTATGAAGCTATGGAGAAAAATCAGGAATTGGCTTATGAGCTTAATCGCCCATCTTGCCAAGATACAGGTGTAATTCAGATGTTTGTTCGTGCGGGATCAAAATTCCCATATCTTGATGATCTTGCAAATGCTCTAAAGGATGCTGTAGCTATTGCAACTAATAAGGCTCCTTTAAGACATAATGCTGTTGAAACTTTTGATGAGTTTAATACAGGTACTAATACTGGAACTGATGCCCCATGGCTATATTGGAATGTTATTCCTAATAGTGACAAGCTAGAGTTGGATGTTTATATGGCCGGCGGAGGTTGTTCACTTCCAGGTCAAGGCAAGACCTTAATGCCAGGTGAGGGATATGAGGGTGTAGTTAAATTTGTTTTAGATGTTATGACATCATATGGATTAAATGCGTGTCCTCCTTTATTAGTGGGAGTAGGAATTGGTACATCAATTGACTCAGCTTCATATATGTCAAAACGTGCACTTATGCGTCCTGTTGGTAGTCATAATGGTAACCCAAAAGCTGCACAACTTGAAGATGAAATGGCTGTAGCAATAGATTCAATTGGACTTGGACCACAAGGATTAAGAGGCACGAGATCTGTTATGGGCGTTAATATTGAAAATTCAGCTCGCCATCCTTCGGTAATTTCAGTTGCTGTCAATGTGGGATGCTGGTCTCATCGTAGAGGAACAATAAGAATTAATAGTGACTTAAGCTATGAAATGTTAACACATAGGGAGGAGGAGATATAATGAAGAAAATCTTAAATACTCCAGTATCATCTGATGATTTGAAGGATATTAAAGTAGGAGATGTGATTTACCTTAATGGACATATCGTAACATGCCGTGATGTAGCACATCGAAGATTGATTGAATATGGAAGGGAGTTGCCAGTAGATTTAAATGGAGGAGCTATTTTCCATGCTGGACCTATCGTTAGAAAAATTGAAGGTCAAGAAGACAAATACGAAATGGTATCAATAGGACCTACAACGAGTATGCGTATGGAGAAATTTGAAAAAGAGTTTATAAAGAAAACAGGTGTTAAGGTTATTGTCGGCAAGGGTGGTATGGGTCCAAATACAGAGGCTGGTTGCCGTGAAAATAAAGCGATTCATTGTGTATTTCCAGCTGGTTGTGCAGTAATCGCAGCTGAAACAGTAGAAGAAATTGAACATGCACATTGGATGGATTTAGGTATGCCTGAAGCACTTTGGGTTAGTAGAGTAAAGGAATTTGGACCACTAATCGTATCCATAGATGCAGAAGGAAATAATTTGTTTGAACAGAATAAGATAACGTTCAATGAGCGTAAAGAAAAGGCTCTAGAGGATTTATATACAAAAGTTAAATTTATTAAATAGGCTTCTTTTGTATAGGTGGGGAAATAGTATTAGTAGCATATTTAATGCTAAATTGCAAACGTTATCATTGCAAGAAACAATATCTATAATCTAAATTACAAGAAGATAATTAAAATTATTTCTTTGTAAGGTTAAATAACATAGTATTTTATATTAAAGGGAGGAAAAAAATGAAACTTAAAAAAATCGTTATTGTAGTATTGACATTTGTTCTATGCTTTTCATTAATAGCATGTAGTGGTGGTACAAGTAGTACAGGAAGTACAGGAAGTACAGGAAGTGAAGGCAGCACTAAAGATAAAATTACACTAAAATTAAATCATGTTGGGGCAACAACACATCCGTATCATGCCGGGTCAGAGAAGTTTGCGGAATTAGTAAGTGAAAAATCCAATGGTAGCATTGAAGTTCAAGTATTTCCTGCATCACAAATCGCTTCAGGAGCAAAAGCAATAGAATTTGTTCAAATGAATACACTTGATATTGCATTGGAATCGACAATGTCACTTAGCAATTTTGTCCCTGAGATAGATGTATTAAATATGCCTTTCTTATTTAAAGATGCAGAGGAAGCATATAAGGTTTTAGATGGAGAAGCTGGTCAAAAACTTGCTGCCAAATCTGAAGAATACGGATTTAAGATATTAGGTTGGTGGTACAATGGCTTTAGAGATATGAGTAACTCCAAAGGATCTATAGAAACACCAAAAGACATGTCAGGACTAAAATTTAGAATACCTGAAAGTGAAGTATTCAGAAGTGCATTTGAAGCACTTGGAGCACTTCCTACATCCATGCCTGTATCAGAAGTATTTACAGCAATTCAATTAGGCACCGTAGATGGTCAGGAAAATCCAGCGGCAAATTATATAAATAACAGGTTTAATGAAGTTAATAAATACTATTCAGAAACTCATCATATTTTCACAGCAGAACCACTAATTATGAGTAAAGAAAAATTTGATTCTTTTAGTTCAGAACAGCAACAAGTTTTACTAGATGCTGCAAAAGAAGCAGGACTTTATCAAAGAGAATTAGGAATAGAAGACGAAAATAATTTGTTAGAACAAATAAGAAATATGGAAGATGTAATATATAATAAACCTTCTGATATGCAAGTATTTAGAGATGCTGTTGAGTCTGTATACGAAAAGTTTAGTGAGTCACTCGGCGAATATTTTGACTTAATTGAATCTAGTAAATAAACAGTACTTAAAATATGGGCATTATCTATTAACTAATTACCTAATAGATAATGCCCTAATATGGGGTGATTTTATGAAGAACATTGATAGTATTTTCAAGAAATTCGATAAGGCATTTGAATTTGCATCAGCAATAATATTATCTGTAATGGTTTTATCTATAACTTTACAGGTTGTTTTTAGAGTGTTAAATAAGCCATTAGCGTGGTCAGTTGAGCTTAGCCAATATTTATTTGTTTGGCTTACCTTTATTGCAGGTTATGTTGGTGCTAGGAGAGGACAACATATAGGTGTAGAGTATTTCCATACTCATACCCCAAGACCTATAGGCAACTTTTTAAAATTTATAAGTAATTTATTACCAGCAATGTATTTTGGCGTAATATTTTATTATTGCGTTTCTTTGTGGTCAAAGCTAATGGCTCAGAAGACGGCCATGCTTAAAATACCTATGGCATTTGTATACTTAGGTATGATGATTGGATTATTCATGATGGCAATTTTTTATTTGTACTTAGCATTAAAAGTTTACCTTGATAAAGAAAAAGAAACCAAGGAGGTGTAAAGAATGTTAGTATGGTTATTTGGTTCATTTGGTGTATTATTAGCAATTGGTGTTCCTATTGCAGTTTGTTTAGGGCTTGCTGCAATACTGGCATTAGTTATGACAGGAACTAATGTATCGCTTATTGTAGCAGCTCAAACTATGTTTAATGGTGTAAACTCTTATTCTTTGATGGCTATACCATTTTTTATATTATGTGGAAACATGATGAGTGGTGGTGGATTATCTAAAAAATTGGTTGATTTTATAAAGATATTCTTAGGAAGAATTAAGGGTGGGTTATCTATTGTAACTATAGTAGCTTCTATGTTCTTTGCAGCTATATCTGGATCCTGTCCTGCTACAACAGCTGCAATTGGTGGAGTTATGATACCAGAGATGAATAAAACTGGATATGACAAAAAATTTAGTGCTGCAACCGCTGCTGCAGGCGGAATCGTAGGACAAATAATCCCGCCTAGCATACCTATGGTAACCTATGCAGTCTTAGCTGAAGTTTCAGTAAGTACACTTTTCTTGACTGGATTCGGTCCTGGTATCTTGCTTGGATTACTAATGATGGGATATGCATATTATTATTCAAGAAAAAATAATGTGCCTGTTATAGATATAAAAATCAGTGGAAAAATTATTTGGGAAGGTTTTAAAGATAGTATTTGGGCATTGATTATGCCAGTAATTATTCTTGGTGGAATCTACAGTGGCCTTTTTACTCCTACGGAAGCTGGAGCAATTGCAGCAGTATACGGATTTTTGGTTGGAATGTTTGTATATAAATCTTTAACCCTTGAGAAGTTGCCTAAGATTATTGTAGATACAGCTGTAGCGTCATCTGTTATTATGCTTATTATGGGAACTGTTGCAACATTTAATTATGTATTGACAATAGGTCAAATACCTCAAATTATAGCAAATTCTTTATTAAGTCTAACAACTAATAAATATATAATATTGATATTGTTCAATATAGTTGTACTAATTGCAGGTATGTTTATGAGTTCATCTGCCGCAATTGCATTGTTGACACCAATACTTTTACCTATATTGACAAGTGTAGGAATTAACAAATACTTAATAGGTATTATTTTCATAGTTAATATGGGAATAGGAATGATAACACCTCCAGTAGGAAACTGCTTATATGTTGCTTGTAATATAGGTAATATAAAGTTTGAACCTTTGGTAAAAGCTACAATGCCGTATGTTTGGGTTAGTATTATTGGTCTATTAATGATTACATTTATTGAGCCGATAAGTATGTTTTTAGTTTATCTCATTGGTGCACCGATGTAGTTTGAAAATTTATAGTAATTCTTTTATATGGAGTTGATTATATGGATAAAGAACTAGCAAGAAATAGGATTGCAGATACGATGGAAAAGTTTTTACGATTAGGTGCAGTTAGATTACCTGATGATGTTTATAAAAAATTGAAAGAGTGTGAAGAAAAAGAAACCTCAGAAATGCAAAAAGTACTTTATAAATCATATTTTGATAATTTAGATACAGCTTTTAAGAAAAACAGACCATGTTGTCAAGATACTGGACTTCTTCATTTTTATATTGAAGTAGGAACTGAGTTTCCTTATATGGATATTTTAGAAGATGCTCTTAGAGAAGCAACAATAAATGCAACACAAAGCGTACCACTTAGACAAAATACGGTTAACTATTTTGAAGAGAAAAATACTGGTAATAATGTAGGTGAGAGGATTCCTTGGATACATTGGGATATTGTACCAGGTGGAGATAATCTTGAAATCATTCAATATTTTGCTGGTGGTGGTTGTGTTTTACCTGGCTGTGCTAAGGTTTTCAAACCGTCCGATGGTTACGAAGCAATAGTAGAATATGTATTTGATGCTGTTTCGGATTTAGGCATAAACGCATGTCCTCCATTGATAGTTGGAGTAGGACTTGGTCATAATATAGAAAATGCTGCACTTTTGTCTAAAAAGGCATATTTAAGACCTATTGGGACAAGTCATCATCATGAAAGAGGTAAAGAGTTAGAAGAAGCTCTGCTTGAAGGATTAAATAATCTTGGTATTGGGGCTCAGGGCATGAAGGGAAACTCAGTTGCAATGGCTGTAAATATTGAGTCTTCTGCAAGACATACAGCAACTATTGCAGTGGCAGTAAATGTTGCTTGTTATGCTCATAGAAGAGGTGTGATTAAATTTTATAAAGATCTATCTTATGAAATTATGAATTACGAAGGGGCAGATATATCATGAAAAAGATAATAACAACTCCTATAAAATACGAAGACATTAAAGATTTAAACATTGGTGATATTGTTTATTTTACCGGATATTTAGTAACAGGAAGAGATGATGTTTATAATAGAGTAGTAAAAGAAGGATTAGAAAGTCCTTATGACTTTAGGGATGGGGCAATTTTACATTCAGGTCCTATTGTTGATGAGAGCGATGACAAGGATAAAATTATATCTATTGGTCCTACTTCCTCTATAAGAATGGAGGCAAATGCTGCTGAATTTATAGAAAAGACAGGCGTAAGAATACAGGTTGGTAAAGGTGGGATGGGCAAAAAAACAAGTGAGGCATGCAAAAAATTTGGAGCTATTCACTGTGTTTATCCTGGAGGATGTGCTGCATTAGCTGCTGATTATGTTGAAGAAGTTGAAACAGTTTACTGGAGAGAATTAGGAATGCCTGAGGCAGAATGGGTTATGAAAGTGCGTGAATTTGGTCCTTTAATAGTATCTATTGATACTAGAGGAAGAAATATGTTCTTAGAGAATAAAGAGTTCTATAAGAAACATAAAGAAAGGTGTATGGAACCTATATTTGATATGGTAAAAGATTATATGTATATTGACTAAATAAATATTTTTTAAATTTGTGCTATCGAATTAGAAATTGGATAAAGAGGTGAATTTATGAAATTATCTGTAGGATATGGGATGAAACCACAGAAATTTGAAATTCCAGATAATCAAATAATGGGTATTTTAAAAACTAATGAGTTTGAAATTGGTTTAATAGGTGTTGAAGAGGTTAAAAGATCATTGGATAATCCCATTGGGTCTGAGAAGGTTGAAAAACTTATAAAACCTGGAGAAAAAGTTGTTATCATAACAAGCGATATAACAAGGCCTGTTCCAAGCTATAAAATAATACCATCTATATTAGATAAACTTTACGAAGCAGGAATTAATAAAGAAGATATTGTGGTTGTATTAGCTTTAGGTAGCCATAGGGGACATACAGATGAAGAAAAGATAAAGCTTGTAGGTGAAAGAGTTTTTAATGAGGTTAAATGTATTGATTCTGATGCAAATGATTGTGTACGAATGGGTGTAACTAGTGCAGGTACTCCAGTAGATATATTTAGAGTAGTGGCTGAGGCAGATAGGAGAATTTGTGTAGGAAATATTGAATATCATTATTTTGCAGGTTATAGCGGAGGAGCAAAAGCTATAATGCCAGGAGTATCAACACCAAGTGCTATACAAGCTAATCATGGTAAAATGATTCTGGACGATGCCAAGGCAGGTAAATTGGAAGGTAATCCTGTCAGGGATGATTTAGAGGAGGCAATAAAATATTGTCCAATTGATTTTATTGTTAATGTAATTTTGGATGAAAAAAAAGAAATAGTTTATTGCGTAGCTGGAGATTTTATTAAGGCGCATAGAGAAGGATGCAAGTTTCTAGATAAAATTTATAAAAAACAACTTGAAAGAAAGGCAGATATTATCATAGTATCTCAAGGTGGAGCACCTAAGGATTTAAACTTATATCAAACCCAAAAAGCTCTTGATAATGCTAAGCACGCTATTAAAGATGGCGGGATTATTATCTTAGTAGGCTCTTGTAGAGAAGGTCTTGGCAATAAAATCTTTGAACAATGGATGATTGAAGCCAATTCTCCAGATGACTTGATAGATAGAATAAGAAAAAACTTCAAGCTTGGAGGACATAAAGCTGCCGCTATAGCTTTAGTATTAAAGAAAGCTAAAATATTCATGGTATCAGAAATGGATTCTGATATAGTAAAATCAATATTTATGGAACCCTATGATACTGTACAGCTGGCATATGAAGCAGCAATTAAAGAACTAGGTGATGACGTAGGGGTACTAATTATGCCTTATGGTGGTTCAACATTACCTGTTGTGAATGAATAAGGAGGATAGTTATGGATTTAAGAGAAGAAGCATTAAAGCTGCATAAGGATAATAAAGGCAAAATTGAAGTTGTTAGTAAGGTTAAAGTAGAAAATGCAAGAGATTTGAGCTTAGCGTACACACCAGGAGTAGCTGAACCATGTAAAGAAATTCATTTGAATCCTGATCTTATATATGATTATACAAATAAAGGGAATATGGTTGCTGTTGTAACTGATGGTTCTGCAGTACTAGGCTTAGGCAATATCGGTGCAAGAGCAGGAATGCCTGTTATGGAAGGTAAGGCAGTATTATTTAAATCATTTGCTAATGTGGATGCATTTCCTATTTGCTTGGAAAGTCAAGATGTAGAGGTAATAGTTGAAACTGTTAAACAAATAGCTCCATCCTTTGGTGGTATTAATCTAGAAGATATCGCAGCACCAAGATGCTTCGAAATAGAAGAGAGGTTAAAGAAAGAATTAGATATTCCCGTATTCCATGATGATCAGCATGGCACTGCAGTCATTGTATTATCGGGAATAATTAATGGCTTAAAAGTAGTAGGTAAGAAAATTGAAGATGTTACAGCTGTTATAAGTGGTGCTGGTGCTGCTGGTATAGCTATATCAAGATTACTTATTAATGCTGGAATCAAGGATGTAATTATCTGCAATAGTAGAGGTATATTAGAAAAGTCCGATGAAAAACTTGATCCAATTAGAAAAGAAATGGCTTTAGTATCAAATAAAACTAACAAAAAAGGATCTCTAGCAGATGCTATGGTAGGCTCGGATATATTTATAGGTGTTTCTGCACCAAATATAGTCACAAAAGAAATGGTAGAAAGCATGAATGAAAATTCAATCGCTTTTGCTATGGCTAACCCTGTACCAGAAGTTTTACCAGAAGTTGCATTAGCAGGTGGAATAAGAGTAATGGGAACAGGTAGATCGGATTTTCCTAATCAAATCAACAATGTATTAGCATTTCCAGGAATATTCAGAGGAACTTTTGATGTAAGAGCTACAGAAATTAATGAAGAAATGAAATTAGCAGCAGCATATGCAATTTCTGGACTAGTTACTGATGAAGAACTAAATGAAAATTATATAATTCCAAAAGCTTTTGATGAAAGAGTAGCGAAAACAGTATCTAAAGCTGTTGCAGAAGCAGCTATAAAAACAGGTGTAAGCAGAATTTAATTTATATAAAGTGGATCCTATGAAATAGACATTTCAAATGATTATTAAAATAGGGTCCTTTTTAAACTATGCATATAAGAGGTTATAGAAATGATATTGGGAAGAACTGTTAGTTGACTTGTACATATCCCTTTAACACTATATAATATATATTAGAAACGGAAAAGATTTCAAATGTAGATGTTATATTAAAAGGGGTGAAGACTTATGATTCAATTAGTCACTGACAGTTCTGCAGACATGCCTAAAGAATTGCTTGAAGAGTATGATATTCATGTAGTTCCCCTTACAATATCAATAGATGGCATAGATTATAAAGAGGGAGTAGATATTGCTCCTCAGGAGTTTTATGTAAAGATGTTTAATTCGAAGAATTTACCTAAGACCTCTCAACCTTCTCCTGGGGAATTTGCAGAAACTTTTAGGAAGCTGTCAAAAAAAGGGTCAGTTTTATGTTTGACTATATCCTCTAGCTTAAGTGGTACATATCAGGCTGCCTGTTTAGGGAAAGAAGCATCAGGCGTTGATGTGAAAGTTATAGATACCTGGGCTGGCTCATTGGCACATGGATTGCAGTTAATTGAAGTAAGGAAGCTTGAAAAACAAGGGAAATCCATTGAGGAAATAGTAGATTATCTTGAGAGGTATAAGAAACAATCAAACATACTGATATTGCTAGATACCCTTGAGAATATAGTAAAGGGTGGGCGATTGAGCAAGTTCCAAGGCTCAATTGCAAAAATGCTAGACATCAAAGTACTGCTCCATAATGTAGAGGGAAAGGTAGAAATCCTAGAAAAGATACATGGAAGAAGGAGATTTTTGAACAGAGCATTGGATATAATCGGTGAAAGAAAAGAGAATTTCACTGATATAATATTTGGTATAACACATGTTGACAATATAAGGGATGCTGAATATTTAAAGAAGGAAATAATAAAAAGATATGCACCAAAGGATGTAATTATTAATTATATGGGTGCAACTATGGGAACTTATGCAGGTAAAGATGGTATGATATTGAGCTTTTATTAGAATTACTTCTCCAATATATGGTTAATTAGGCATAAATATGGTATGCTGGTCATAGGAGGGGATATTGTGAAAAAGTTAAAATTTAAATCGTTAATGTTTGTTATGATATTAACACTATTAGTTACATGTATACCATCTTATGGATTTGCAGAAGGAGAGAGCTTAGATAAAGGTATTCAAAAGATTAGAACCCTATTTGAACTAGGAGATGAATATGAGGATTTTGATAAACATCAGTATGATGCTTACAATGGGAAGAAAGTGACTAGCTTATCATGGAGAGGTCAAAATAATAATATTAGTGTTGATATCGATGAAGAGGGAAATATAATAGGTTATTGGAAAAACGAATATAACAATCTAGATAGAAATCCAAGGATTTATAAATTTCCTAAAATAACTAAAGAACAAGGGGAGAAAACAGCTAAGGATTTTATAAAAAAATTATATCCTAGTATATTAGATAACATTCAACTTGTAAATGAAGATGAACTTTATAGTACATATCGTAGAGATAATTTAGGAGGATATAGCTATAATTATGTAATGATAGAAAATGACATTGTATTTAATGAAAATACTGTCTATGTTAATGTTGATAATAAAACTGGAGAAGTAACTAGTTTTAATATTAATTGGAAGGAAGGCCTAGAATTTCAAGATACGAAAGGTATTATATCAAAGGATGAAGCGAAAGAAATATATGTAAATAATGTCGATTTAGAATTGGCATATGAAGTAAAAGAAACAGATAAAGATATAAAATCATACTTAGAATATAATATTATAGATATAGATAAGACAGTAGATGCTAAAACCAAGGATATGCTGAGTACTTCATATAAATCTATATATTCTATATATGGCTCTACTTTAAATCAAAATATGGAAAATCTATCAATTAAGGAAGAAAACAAATTGATTGATTTGAAAAAAGTTATTAGTAGGAAAGTAGCAAGTGAAAAGATATTAGACACTTTTAAACTGGGAGAAGGATATGAAGTTAGGGATCATAAATTAAAGGGTAATAAAGAAAAAGATGTTTATATATGGGAAGTAATGGTTATGAAACATGTTGGAAACCACGGAAGTGGTGTTAGTGCAAGAATCAATGCTAAAACAGGAGAGATTTTAGATTTTTCTGACCCTGGCTCTTGGGATGAAGAATCAGAGGAATTGAAGTATAATAAAGAAGAGCTGCTTGAAAAGGCAAAAGAAGTTATAAAAAATAACAGTCCTGAAAAGTATAAAGAAGTAGAATATATAGAGGAAGAAGATTTAGATTCAGTTTATGGTAGAAATAATATATCAAATTTTCAATTTGTAAGAAAAGTAAATGATATCAAAGTTAAAGATGAAGGATTCAGAGTAGCTTTAAGCAATATTACTGGTAATGTAACATCATATAATTATAACTGGAGCAATGCGGAGTTTGAAACTCCAGAAAATATAATAGAAATAAATAAGGCTAAGGAAATACTATTTGAAGACAGAGAATTAAATTTAGAGTATCAAACTGAAAAGAAAGAAAAAGAAAAAAAGAATGTTAAGCTAGTATATGATTTTAAAGATAAACATTTAGTAGTAGATGCTAAAAAGGCAGAAATAATAGACAATAGAAAAGAGTTAATGGCAAAGACGGGAATAAAAGAATATAAAGATATTGAAAATAGTTTCGCTAAAAATCAGATTCAGAAATTACAAAAATATATTTTTTTATTTGAGGGAGAAGAATTCAAACCAAAACAAGAAATAACTCAGAAAGAGTTTTTCCAATTACTTGCTCAAACTAAGGATATATATTATTTGTATGAAGATCAAAACTATTTGTATGAAAGATTAATTAATGAGGGTATTTTAAAACAAGAAGAAAAAAGTATGGAAGCAAAAGTAACTAGAGAAGAAGCTGTAAAGTATATAATTAGGGCTTTTGGACAGGAGCCATTAGATAATATACGGGATGTATATAAATTAGAGTATGATGATGCAGATAAAATATCACCTAATTTAAAAGGGCATGTAGCAATTGCTGAAGGGCTAGGACTTATAAGTGGAGATGGAAATTTCAGACCGACAGATAATTTAACAAGAGAAGAGGCAGCTGTTATAATATACAATATCTTGAATAGGGATATATAATGAACAAACCGACAATGTTAGTGTAAACTGAAAAATATAATCTTAGGGCTTAGGATCATATCTATAAACATGATTCCTAAGCCTTTAATTTTGCATAAATTTGCTCGCCAATATCAAATAGTATAGAGAATTTCATAGAATTATTTTTTAATATATGAATAAATATTCACATATTCATATTGACATTTTTAAAACTTAAGCATACAATAATAATATAACATATGAATGATTGTTCAATCGTTCAATTTATGGCCGACCAAAGGGGTGGAAAAATGGAAGAGAAAAAGGAATTAGATAGATGTGAAATTACGGTGATACACGAGGATGTAGTTAAACGAGTTAGTAAAAATCTACCAGATGAAGAAGATTTGTATGACTTAGCAGAATTGTTTAAAGTATTTGGGGATTCAACGAGGGTTAGAATTCTTTGTGCTTTAGATGAGGCTGAAATGTGTGTATGCGATATAGCAGCCTTATTAAATATGACTCAGTCTGCAATCTCTCACCAACTAAGAGTATTAAAACAAGCAAGACTTGTAAAAAACAGAAAAGAAGGTAAGGTTGTTTATTATTCCTTGGATGATGATCACGTTAAATCAATATTCAATCAAGGGTTAATGCATATTAAGGAAAGACAATAGGGGCCAGGAGGTGATTACATGGTGAAAGAAGAATTAATATTGGAAGGATTAGATTGTGCACACTGTTCTGCGAAGATTGAACATGATGTAAATAAAATTGAAGGTGTTAGTGCTACAATGAATTTTATATCAAAAACTCTTACTTTAGAAACAGATAACGGCTATGACCATAAGAGCTTAATGGAACAAGTCAAATCCATAGTTCATAAGCATGAACCTGAAGTTAAAATTATTGAAAAAAAGAAAGATGAGATAATTAAAAGAACATATATACTTGAGGGTCTAGATTGTGCAAATTGCGCAGCGAAGATTGAAGAAAAAGTAAATTGTCTTGAAGGAGTTGAGCATGCATCAATAGATTTTGTTTCTAAGAAATTAAAAGTTGAGATAAATAACAAGCTTAGGCTACCGGAGATTATTGAAGATGTAAAGAAGATTGTTAAGAATATAGAACCTGATGTAAAGATAATTAGTGAGCAGGAGATTATAGAAAAAAAAGCCGAAGCTAATGATGATAGTGAAAAATCGGAGATAATAGGGCAAATTACTAAGATAATTATCAGTGGAGTGTTATTAATTTTAGGCTCTTTACTAAATGTATCACCTTTATTTAAACTCATAATATTTTTATTTAGCTATGTAATTGTTGGAGGAGAAATCATACTAAAAGCTATAAAAAATATTAAAAGGGGACAGGTTTTTGACGAGAATTTCCTTATGGGTTTTGCAACAATAGGTGCATTCTTTGTAGGGGAATATGCAGAAGCAGTAGGAGTAATGCTATTTTATCAGATAGGAGAGCTGTTCCAAGATATCGCAGTAAATCATTCGAGAAAATCTATTAGTGCTCTAATGGATATTAGACCTGATTATGCAAATCTTAAGATGGACAATGATGTATCAATTGTCTCACCGGAAGACGTTAAGATTGGGGATATCATAGTTGTAAAGCCAGGTGAAAAGATTCCTCTTGACGGAAGAGTTATCGAAGGACACTCTATGGTTGATACATCTGCTCTAACCGGGGAATCAGTACCAAGAGAGCTTAAAGTAGGAAGCGAAGCTTTAAGTGGTTTTATTAACAATAATGGTGTTTTAAATATTGAGGTAACGAAGAACTTTGGTGAATCCACAGTTTCTAAAATATTAGACTTGGTGGAAAACGCAAGCAGCAAAAAGGCTCCAACAGAGAATTTCATTACAAAATTTGCTAGGTATTATACGCCTGCCGTTGTATTTGGAGCATTAGCTTTAGCAATTATTCCTCCAATTATAATTAATGGGGCTACATTTTCAGAGTGGATTTATAGGGCGTTGATATTTCTTGTAATATCCTGTCCATGTGCATTGGTCATATCTATACCTTTGGGCTTCTTTGGAGGAATAGGTGGAGCTTCAAAAAGAGGAATATTAGTTAAAGGAAGCAATTACTTAGAAGCTTTAAACAATGTTGAAATAGTTATTTTTGATAAAACCGGAACCTTAACTAGAGGGGTATTCGATGTAACTGAAATTAACCCCAATGGTAAATATACAAAAGAGGAATTAATTGAAGCTGCAGCTTATGCGGAAATATATTCAAATCATCCAATAGCAAATTCAATTATAAAATTTTATGGTAAAGAAATTGATAAATCAAGGATTGAAAAATATGATGAAATATCAGGTCATGGAATTAAAGTAATAGTAGATAGTAAGGAAATTCTAGCCGGAAATATGAAGCTTATGAATATAGAGCATATAAGTTGTGATGATATCCAATCTATCGGAACAGTTGTCCATGTAGCAGTAGATAAGAATTATGTTGGATATATTATAATATCTGATGAAATAAAAGAAGATTCAGTAAATGCAATTAAATCGTTAAAAAATCTTGGCGTGAAAAGAACAATTATGTTAACTGGAGATACTAGATTTGTTGGGGAGAAAGTAGGAAAAGAATTAGCTTTAGATGAGGTATACTCAGAGCTGCTCCCTGCGGATAAGGTAGATAGGCTAGAGCTGCTTGATAATAAAAAATCTGATAAGGGAAAGTTAGCATATGTTGGAGATGGTATCAATGATGCACCAGTACTTGCAAGGGCAGATATTGGGATAGCAATGGGTGGTTTAGGTTCTGATGCAGCTATAGAAGCAGCAGACATTGTAATCATGACCGATGAACCATCAAAGATATCGGAGGCAATCAAGATTGCACATAGAACTAAGAAAATAGTATGGCAGAACATAATCTTTGCACTAGGTGTAAAAGCCATTTTTTTAATAATGGGTGCCTTTGGAATCGCTACTATGTGGGAAGCCGTATTTGCTGATGTGGGAGTTGCAGTTATTGCCATATTAAATTCAATGAGAGTAATGAATGTAAAAGATATATAATGACCTAAGGGTATATATTTGGATAACGAAGCCGATTAGTGGGTAAAGATAGTAGTGGGAAACCACTACTATTTTATTTAAATCAATTTACTTTGAATAAATACTATTGTATAATCATAAATATAGGGGGTAGGGGTATATATTAAAAGGGGGTTAGGCTTTATGAATTTAGGAGACGTATCTTTACCATTGGCACTTGGGGCTGGATTTTTATCATTTTTTTCACCGTGTATTTTGCCTTTAGTCCCAGCATATATAATGTATATAACAGGTACTAGTACTGAGGAGGATATAAATAGAAAGAGAGCATTTGCATTGTATAGAACCTTAGGGTTTGTCATAGGATTTACCATAATTTTTATTATAATGGGTTCATCTGCGACGTTATTAGGAAAGTTGTTTATTAGGAATAAACTTATATTTGCTAAAATAAGCGGCATTTTAATTGTAGTTTTTGGATTAAATATGATGGGGATAATCAATATTAAATTTCTAAATAAGAATACAAGAGTAAAGGCACCTAAAAAAATTTCAAACTGGTTTAGCTCAGTATTGATGGGGATGGCTTTTGCAGCAGGCTGGACTCCTTGTTTTGGTCCAGTGCTGGGGTCTATTTTGGTAATGGCAGGTGGTAGTGAGTCAATATCAAGAGGGGTTTACCTACTACTAATGTATTCAATAGGAATGGCAATACCTTTTATACTTACGGTATTATTTATAAATATTTTTGAAAAATTCTTGAATAAATCTGATAGGTATATGAAATATATACCTAAAATAGGAGGAGTTATTTTAATAATATTTGGTGTATTGGTATTTTTTAATAAGGTGATAAATATAAGTAAATTACTTTTATAAAAAGGAGTGAGAAGGTGAATAAAAAAATAATATTATCTATTCTTGTAATTCTCATAGTTGTAGTAGGTATATTTGTATATCTACAACCTGATAAAGATGTTGTAGAAATACCGGAGAAAGAGGAGATATCAGAACAGGAAGAGGAGATATCGGAACAAGAAGTAATAGCTGAAGAAGATACCGAAGATGTAAAGGAAATAACTACAGATATAGCAAAGGGTGAGTTAGCACCAGATTTTACTTTGGAAAGTTTGAATGGAGATAAAATATCATTATCTGATTATAGAGGGAAATATGTATTGGTCAATTTTTGGGCAACATGGTGTGGATTCTGTGATATGGAAATGCCTGATTTACAAAAATTTAATAATGAAAATGAAGATTTAGTAGTTTTAGCAGTCAATGTAATGGAAGAAAAGAAGAATGTTCAGGATTATATCGAAAAGGGAGGATATGATTTTGATGTAGTACTGGATAGTGACGGTGCTGTTACAGGAACCTATTTGGTTAGTGGATTTCCAACTTCTTATTTTATAGATAAAGGAGGGATACTACTAGGTGGGGTGCCTAGTATGTTGACCTATGATCAGATGAATGAGCTATTAAATAGTATAAGAGAATAATAATTAACTATATTGTAAACAAATTAATGGTGCACTATGGTATTATTAAGGAAATATTGGTAATACAAATGAGGTGTAATGATGAAAAAGAAGTTTTTAATTGCATTTTCAGTATCTATTGTATGTTTTATTTTATTATACTCCACCGTATTTAATTTTATATTCACAGAAAAATCTTTGGCTACATTGCCAAATAATCCAGATGGAACTAATAAAGAAAAAGAAATGGGAAATAAACCAAAGGTGAAAAATGAGATTTTATTTCTACTTTTGGGCGTAGATGCTGAAGATGTGAAAGAGTCAAAGGGAAAACGTACAGATACTATGATGCTAACTAAGGTCAACTTTGATACTGGAGATGTAAATATATTATCAATTCCTCGTGACACTCGAGTCTTAGTAAATGGCAATCCTGATAAGATAAATCATGCACATGTATATGGTGGAGTAGAATCAACTATGGATACAGTGAGAAAGTTTTTGGGGATAGATATAGACTATTATGTTAAAATTGATTACAAAATTGTTAAGGAAGTTGTAGATGATATAGGCGGTGTAAAAATAGACGTTCCATTCGATATGAAGTATAAGGAGTACAATCCAACTGTACCTCCATTAGATATAAATATAGAAAAAGGTGAACAAGTTTTAGATGGGAAGAATGCCCATGACTTTTTAAGATTTAGAAATAACAATGCTAAGACTGTAGGCTATAAGGATGGGGATATAGGTAGGATAAAGGCTCAGCAATATTTTATGAAGGAGCTTATCAAGCAAACTTTAAAGGTAAAAAATCTAGTAAAGCTGCCTAAGTTAATGGAAACTTATTTTTCAAATGTTGAAACCAATATACCATTAGGTACCATGCTTAAGGCAGCTGCGTCAGCTAGAAAAATAAATACGGAAAATATTAAAACTGATATAATCCCTGGAACGGATGAATATATAAAGGGTATTAGTTATAGGGTGTATGATAGGGAGAAGACGGATTTATTAGTTGATGAGATATTTAGTGATTACATAGAATAAAATGGCCTCAAGTAGGCCATTTTATTCTATTACTTATTTTTCGTATACGAATTTTCCATCAATCATGGTTTTCTCAACCTTAATATCTTTAATTTTATCATCAGGTATAGTAAAGATGTCCTTATCTAAAACGATTAAGTCTGCTACATAGCCTGGTTTTAATCTGCCCTTAAAGTCTTCCTTGAGTTCGTTATATGCACCACCAATAGTATATATATCTATTGCATCCTCTAGTGACATTTTCTCTTTTGGATTAAAGCCATCTACTGGATAGCCATCTAATCCCTTTCTTGTGACCGCACAATAAATATTATTCCAAGGATTTAAGTCTTCAACTGGAGAATCTGTACCAAAGGATATAGGAGCTCCCAATTTAAATAGTGTATTAAAGGCATAAGATGTATTGGATAGTTCTTTCCCCACTCTATCTTCCACAATCTTTATATCATAATCCAGAAAAATAGGTTGATACATTACAGCTATATTTAATCTTGCAATTCTTTCTAATTGCTCCATACTTGTAATCTGACAGTGAACAATACCATGTCTAAGTGTATTTTTTCCATTTTCAATGGAATTTTCATATGCATTTGTTATATGTTCAACTGCGCCATCGCCTATTGCATGAGTTACGACTCTTATGCCGTTTTCAGAAGCTAAATCACATAATGCCTGAAGCTGTACATCAGTTAATACCTTGACGCCACGTGTACCCGGTGCATCTTCGTATTCATTAAGCAATAAAGCAGTTCTAGCACCCAATGAACCGTCTACATATAACTTTAGTGCACCCTTAGATAAGAATTTCTCATCATATTTTCCGGTTTTAAATTCAGTTTCAAGATATGTTTTAAAATCATTGATATCCTGAAAATTAAATTGATGACCATATCTTAGACTAGTTTTTTCATTATCATAGATATTGTGAATAATATCAAACATTTTTTGAAGGTTCTCAGGCATAATATCACATGATTGAACAGACGTTAACCCTTGACTTATTGCATAATCTGCTGCTCGTATAAAATCATTTTCTAAATCTTCATCTGTCTTGCTTGGAATAATTGAGAAGAGAAGTCCAGTAGCATTTTCACAGAATATACCATTTGGCTTACCATCATCACCTAGTTCTATCATTCCGCCATTGACTTTAGTATTTTCATCTACTCCCAAGATCTCTAAAGCTTTAGAGTTTCCGACATTAACATGTCCGCAAACTCTTGTGAATACAATAGGAATATCTGTAGAAATCTTATCCAAATCAAAACGGTTTATCATTCGTTTTTCACCATTTACAAAGTAATCTTGATTCCAGCCCCTACCACTTATTGCATTAAGGTTTTTGTTATTCTCTAAAAATTCTTTACCTAATTGAATAACATCATCAATCGACTTAGCTTGAGTTAGATTACAGGAAAGAATTGAAGCTCCAACAGATACAAGATGCATATGACTATCATTCAATCCAGGAATAACCGTTTTACCTTCTAAATCGATTATTTTGTCAGCTTCATTTAGTAATATTTTTTCATTTGTACCGATTTGTTCAATCATACCGTCCACAATAAAAATTGCCTCTTGAAAATTATTTTTTTCAATATAAAACTTGCCATTTTTTAATATTGTTTTCAAAAGTTCATCCCCCTATTTATGTTCCAATATAAAATTTTTTTAATGATAATATATACTTTAAGGTAAGTCAAACAACTAATTTAATTTTTTCATCTAGAAAATCATGAACTCTTTCTAGGAACAACCCTAGTCCAAACCATATTGGTATAAACTTTGTGGAAATAATACTATTGATGGAATTTCCATCTGCATAACTCCATGGACACTTTCCAATAAGCATCATTATAAAAGCTCCAGTAATTAGCTCACCAATATAGATTAATACCATATATATAAATCCTCTGATTACAATATTTCTATCTCGAATTCTATCATGTATGGGTTCTAAGGCAACTGCCAGACCATATATAAAAAACATCCAAATATAAGATTTTCCCTCCAGTGTCAAGTCATTATTTAAAAGGCCAATAAAGCCTGTAAAAAATATTTCTAAGGTTACACCTAATAGTCCATAAAAAACATATTTGAGTAAAAATTCTTTTCTTTTCATATATTTAGTATCAAGTATAAAATATTGATTATACTAATTAATTTTTTCCATCCTTGACAATAAAATATTTTCTTACTTAATATAGAAAAATGGCTCTAAAAGCCCTAATCAAATGTAAATCCTTCTCCTTCAACCTCTGTAATATAAGATATGGCTACAAAAGCCCTTTGATCTATGGAACGAACGAAATTTCTAATTTTAATATATTCATTTCTTGATACTATTGTATTGATAACTTTCCTATCTTCATTGGAATACCCACCTGTAGCATGATATATAGTAGTTCCTCTATACATATCATCTATTATATATTTGTTAATTATATCGCCTTTTTCTGAGATGATAATCATATTTATTTTTATATTGAAGCCGGCAATCATTTGATCTACGACTAAAGAATTTACTATAATACCCAACAAAGCATACATACCTAATCTTGGACCAAAAACAATAGATGCAAATATGGTAATAAGTAAATCTGATAAAAGAAGAGATTTTCCAATTTCAAGATGGGTATATTTATTTATAATTTTAGCAATTATATCGGTTCCGCCAGTAGATGCACCTTGATTAAAAACAATTCCCATGCCGATACCGGATATTAATATACCAAATATTAAATTGATGAATAGATCATCAATAAAAGGTTGGCTCATAGGAACTATTAGTTCAAGTATAGTAAACATACCAGACAAAGCTAAACTTGAATATAGTGTATATCCCCCAAATTCCTTACCTAAAATTATAAATGCTATTATAAAGAGGACTATATTAATAACACCTAGCAAAATACCATAGTCAATGGAAGGAATAAGATAACTTAAAACCAATGCAAGACCTGTAGCACCTCCTACAGCAAGATTAGAAGGTATCAAGAAAAAATGCAATCCGCATGCAAGAATGATAAGTCCAATATTGATAAGAAAAAATTTTTTAAAATTAAATTTCATATTATACCTCCTAATAATTTCTTTTATTACCGCCAAATTACATACTATTTTTATTATACACTATTTTGCTATAAATAATTTCTTATATTTCAAAATTATTTATAATATGAAATAGATACAAAAATGAAACCGATGTCAATAATTCGAAAATTAGAACTTTAATTTTATAACGTTTTCCTGTATTTTAAGCCATTGACAGGATACTTTTGATGCTCTATCATAATGGATGGAGATTGAAATACGTAAAATTTATTTGCATAGATAATAATTTTAGGAGGGAAACAAGTGAATAGTTTATCCAGTTATAGTAAAGTCATAATGATAATTACTGGACTTCATATATTAGCAATAAGTGCTTTATACTTCTTAGGTATGAAAGTAATAATAGGATAATATGTAAAATAGACAAGTCAAATATTTGACTTGTCTATTTTACAAAGCAATAAAAAATTTGCTATAATTTCCATGTACTAAAGTATGGCATTTTCTGTTTCTTTATCAAATATATGAATTTTATTCATATTGAAATAAAGATTAACCTTATCACCAAATCTATAGTCAAATTTGTTTTCAGCTCTTACAACTAATTTGATATCATCTGAATTTAAATATAAAAATGCTTCAGCTCCTAACATCTCAACTACCTCAATAATGCCATCTACTGGATTGACACTGTTTTCAATATTCATTTCTTCCTTATGATTTATATCCTCTGGTCTAATCCCTAAAACTACTTCTTTTCCTACTAGCTCTTTAATTTGGATAACGCTTGCCTTGTCTTTAGGCAATTGAAGCATATTGTCCAGGAATTTGAAATACATTTCATTGTCCTTTTCGATGATTGTACCGTCAATAAAATTCATTTGCGGACTTCCAATAAATCCTGCAACAAATATATTAGCTGGATTTTTATAAATATTTTGTGGAGTATCTATCTGATGGACAATTCCATCTTTCATAACAACTATCCTAGTACCCATTGTCATTGCTTCGGTTTGATCATGGGTGACATAAATGAAAGTTGTAGCTAGATTTTGATGAAGTTTGATTAATTCAGATCTCATTTGTATTCTTAACTTTGCATCTAAATTAGATAGAGGTTCATCCATAAGGAATACCTTTGGATTTCTAACTATAGCTCTTCCCAAAGCAACTCTTTGCTTCTGACCACCTGAAAGTTGTTTTGGTTTTCTATCTAATAATTCTTCTATACCTAATATTTTTGCAGCATTATGTACTTTTTCTTTGATTTCTGATTTTGAAACTTTTTTTAATTTCAAGCTAAATCCCATATTATCAAAGACATTCATATGCGGATATAAAGCATAGTTTTGAAATACCATAGCAATATCTCTGTCCTTTGGAGCAACATCATTTACTAGCAAATCATCTATATATAGCTCGCCGGAAGAGATTTCTTCAAGACCTGCAACCATTCTTAAGGTGGTAGATTTACCACATCCTGAAGGACCAACCAATACTAAGAATTCCTTGTCTTCTATATCAAGTGATACATCCTTAACCGCATGAAAACCGTTGCTATAGACCTTGTTAATATTCTTTAACTTAAGATCAGCCATTTTTCTTTCCCCCTTAAAAATAATAAATTTATTTTTATGTAATAATTATAAGCTAAATTGATTTCATAATACCCAAATACCCTAATTATAAATTTCTAAAATAATTTCTAAAAATATGAGATTACTATAATTTTTTCAGGGTAATAAATATATACCCAGTTAGTTTGTAAGAAAAACAAACTTACCTCTTTTAATTATAACTTATTTAGTGTAGAATATAAACATATAATTACAAAAAACGTTTTCAGATATAATTTAGTATTAGTAGCTTGCACTGTTTAAGTATAGGGAGTTTGCGAGCTATAGGGTTTTTAGGTGGATTGCCATTATTTTTTTATCGTAGGCTATGATTAGTAACAAGTTTTCTATAAAGGAGGGGTCTAGTATGAATAGTATTAGTAAGAAGAATCAAATAGAAATAAAAAAGTCATTATCCATTGAAAAAAAGAAGCAGATATGGGCTTATGTTTTTATCACGGTTCCAATTTTATACTTCTTTGCTTTCAGAATCTTTCCAACCTTATATTCTTTTAATATAAGCCTTAGGGATTGGGACTTACTTTCTGTAGATAAGCCTTTTGTTGGATTATCGAATTTTAAGGAACTGTTTGCAAATGAGATATTTAAAATTGCACTAGTAAACACTCTTGAATATGTCTTAATAGGGGTTCCGATAATATTGTTAATAAGCTTAGGTATTGCTTTGTTGCTCAACAATATAACTAGAGGGGTTGGATTTTATAGAATGCTGGTCTTTATACCTTATGTAACATCAACTGTAGCGATTTCTTGGGTATGGAGATGGATGTTTATGAAACAGGGCGGTGTAGTAAATTCATTTCTAAGAATTTTTGGGTTATCTTCTCAACCTTTTTTGGATAGTACAACTCAGGCCATACGAGTAGTAATGTCAAATGTAATTTGGCAAAGCATTGGTTTCTATACAATAATTATACTGGCTGGATTAATGCAGATATCTACTAGTTATTATGAAGCGGCAGATATTGATGGAGCTACACCTTGGCAAAAATTTAAGCATATAACAATACCTCTTCTAAACCCTACATTGGTATATGTAGCTATAATTTCAACAATAAAGACATTACAAGTATTTACAGAGGTATTCAATATTACAGGCGGAAATGCTGGAAATCCAGGTGGACCATTGAATTCTACAATGTCCTTGGTATTGTACATTTACAACCTTGCTTTTAGAAATTATAATATGGGTTTGGCAAGTGCTGCAACTGTAGTATTGTTCATATTTATATTGGTAATTACTATATTCCAAATGAAGGTACTTAGTAGAAAAATAGATTAAAGGAGGTATTAAAGTTGAGAAAAAGTAAACTTGTAAAAAATATTATTACATATGGTTTATTGACGTTAATTGGGTTAATTATGGTATTTCCTTTTGTATGGATGATATCTACATCACTTAAGTCAGGTACAGAAATATATAATCTCTCTTTAATTCCTGAAAATCCAACTTTGAGGAATTATATAAGAGTTTTTTCAACTTCAAATTTTGGTAGGTGGTTTTTGAATAGTTTTATAATTTCTATTATTACAGTTGTATCAGTTTTATTTATGGATTCTTTAGTTGGCTATACTTTTGCTAAATTGGAATTCAAAGGTAAGAAACCGATGTTCATTTTAATACTTTCTACAATGATGGTACCTACAGAAATGTTAATTATACCATGGTATCTGATGGTTAACAAATTACAATGGATAAATTCATACTGGTCACTTTTGTTTCCAGGTTTGTGCACAGGCTTTGGTATATTTATGATGAGACAATTTTTCACTGGAATACCAGATGATCTACTGGATGCCGGAAGGATAGATGGACTATCTGAGTTCGGTGTATTTTGGAGAGTTGCTATGCCATTAGTAAAGCCTGCTTTATCAGCATTGGGGATATTTACGTTTTTAGGTAATTGGAATTCGTTTTTATGGCCTGTTATAGCAGTCGATAATCCACAAATATATACATTGCCAGTTGGACTTTCATTATTCTCTGGCGAAGTTTATAATCAATGGGATTTAATAATGACAGGGGCAACAATTGCAACATTGCCAGTTTTAGTAGTTTTCTTTATATTCCAGAAGCAGATTATAGAAGGTATTCATTTAACAGGTGTTAAGGGATAGGAGATGATTTTATGAATTTAGATTTTAAAATAATTGACAGCCATGTACATTTTCCCGTTAAAGGTGAAGGTCCTAGTTATGTAATACAAAAGTATGTTGAAGAGTTTGGCAAGGAAAAATTGAGGATTATGCAGGAGAAAAATAAATATCAGCAGGAGAAATGGAGATTAGCATGGGGATTTGATTCTCCTGAACCAACTAGTGATGACATTGAAGTGACGGCTAAAAAATGGATTGATGAAGTTGAAAAAAATCATATAGAAAAGGTTATCTTTGTTACTGCTGGAAATTATGAAACTAGTAATAAGAATATGGAAGAGATTGTTGCTATGTATCCTGATAAATTCATTGGATATGCTTACCATGATCCATTTGGAGAAAATGCAGCTGATGAACTTGAAAGAGCAATCACGAAAGGAAAACTAAGTGGGTTTAAAATCTTGGCACCAGATTTAACTGGAAGAATAAATGATAGATGTTTATATCCTCTTTGGGAGGTTGCCAACAAGTATAAAATACCTGTATTAATTCATTTTGGGATTTTAGGTGGTGCTGGGGGTATTGCTAGCCATGTAAATATATCTCCAATGATGATTCATGATGTTGCAAGAGCATTTCCAGAAGTACCGTTTATTGTTCCTCATTTTGGATGTGGGCAGTTAGAAGATGCATTACAGCTAGCTTGGGTATGTCCAAATATATATATTGATACTTCAGGCAGCAATCAATGGATAAGATGGATGCCATATAGCTTGACAATTAAGGATTTATTTAAGAAATACTATGAAACTATTGGTCCACAAAGGATAATATTTGGTACAGACTCTTCATACTTTCCAAGGGGATTTGCTAAAAGATATTTTGAGGATCAACTAAGAGACTGTATCGATTTAGGTATGAGTGAAGCCGATATAAAGATGATATTTAGAGATAATATGGCTTTCCTATTAAATATGAACAACTAACAAGATAGATTGGTGATTTTATAATGATAAATAAAGGTACGACAAAATTGATAAAAGAGATGAACAAAAGTGCTGTACTTTCAACTCTCTATGCTGAAAATAGTATTTCAAGAGCTCAATTAGCTAAAAGAACTAAAATTAGTAAATCAACTGTTTCTCAAATCGTTGATGAGTTAATAGATGAAAATTTAGTTATAGAAGTTGAAGTTGGGAAGTCCACAAAAAAAGGTGGCAGGAGACCTATTCAGCTTAAGGTTAATCCAGACGCGGCAAATATTGTAGGGATAGAAATAAGTATAAAACAGATGCATTGTATTCTTACAGATTTGAGAGCAAATGTGATAGCTGAGAAAATATTTGAGCTGAATAATACGGAAGTAGAGTATATAACTGAAATTATTTCTGAATTTATACAAGATACGGGGAAATATGAAAAAATTGTGGGTATTGGAATAGGAATACCTGGAATTACAGATATGGAAAAAGGTATAGTATTGGATGCACCTGAGCTTAAATGGTATCGTTTAGATATCAAGAAGGCTTTAGTGGATAGGTTTAATAAGTATATATTTATAGAAAACGATGTAAATATGGCAGTAATAGGGGAAATGTGGTTTGGTGCGGGCAATAAATTCAATGATTTTGTCTTTATTTCAATTGGAAATGGTATAGGAAGTGGAATAGTAATAAATAAAAAGATTCACAGAGGCAGCAATTTCAGTGCAGGCGAGATTGGTTACTTGGCTTTGGATAGGGGGGCGTTACAGCAAAATAATTATACATATGGACAATTCGGATATTTTGAAAGTATGGCATCTATCTTATCTATGGAACATACTACCAAAATGAGCTATGAGGAAGTTTTTAGAAAGGCTAAAGAAGGAAACATATTGTGTCAGGATACAGTAGACAAGACGCTGGATTACTTAAGTTTAGGCATTGCTAATATCATAAGTATATTAAATCCTGAAGCTCTGATTATTGGAGGTAAGATGTTTCGTGAAAATATAGATTTACTTGAGATCATTGAGAATAGAGTAAATAGGCTTACACCTGTAAAAAGCATAATAATACCTACTGACTTAAAGGATAGGTCCGGGATTATGGGTTGTATAGCTACAGTGATTTCAAATATGTATGGAATCAAATTATTTTAATTGAGGTGAGGCTATTATGATTTTAAGTTCTCATATTGAAGAAATGGAAGGAATAGCATTTCCGGCAAATAGCTTTAAAAAGAATATATTAAAACCTATTTTTGATGTACAAAAAGAGTATTATTTTTATCCATTTATGGCTATTTCAAAAGCTCATGTAATAATGCTCATAGAGCAAGATATCATTCAAAAAGATGAAGGTAAAAAAATACTTAATGCTTTGCTTGAGATAGAAAGTATGGATTTTAAGTCTTTTGAGTATGATGATAGATTTGAGGATATGTTTTTCATGATTGAAAATATGCTGGAGAATATGGTTGGCAGAGATATTGCAGGTAGGATGCACATAGCAAGAAGTAGAAATGATATAGACCTTTGTGAATTTAGAATTGTGTTGAGAGAGATGTTAGTTGAGGTTCTAAAAAATATCAATACTTTTAGAGAAGTTTTAATTGAATTGATAAATGATAATTTGAATACTGTTATGCCGGCCTATACGCATACGCAACCGGCACAACCAAGTACATTGGCACATTATTTACTTGCTATATATGATGCTTTAAGGAGAGATTTTGAAAGAGTTTTAATAGCTATGAAAGGCTTAAATAAAAGTCCTTTAGGGGCGGCGGCAATTACTACAACAGGCTTCAAAATAAGTAGAGAAAGAACCAGTGAACTATTGGGATTTGATGGACTAGTAGAAAATTCCTATGACAGCATAGCTGGTGTGGATTATTTAACACAGACAGCTTCAGCATTGATGATTTTAAATACTAATATATCAAAAATGCTAAAGGATACACTGGATTTTTGTACTAAAGAGTTTAATGTATATTATCTAACGGATGCTTATGTCCAGGCAAGTAGTATTATGCCACAGAAGAGAAACCCATCTTCTTTAGAACAATGCAGACCTTTAGCTGGCAAGGCTATTGGAGAAGCTAAAGTGATATTTGATGTACTTTATAACACTCCTTATGGAGATATAGTGGATTCTGAAGAACAGCTTCAGCCTCATCTATATGATTCTATCAAATATACTCTACGGATATTGGAGGTTATGAAGAACGTATTTGGAACATTAAGGGTAAACAAGGAAGTTCTATTTGAGAGGGCACATGAAAACTTTATTACAGCTACAGAATTGGCAGATGTTTTGGTAAGACAAAAAGGATTATCCTTTAGAGAAAGCCACTATATTGCTAGCGAAATTGTGAAGTACTTAATTGAAAATAATATGGATTCCGATGAGATATCAGAGCAGATAATTATGGATATTTCGCAAAAAGTGTTGGGACGTAGTATTGAACTTGAACAGAGTACCATAAAAACAGCTTTGGATCCTGTTAATTTTGTAGAGATAAGAGATATAATTGGTGGTCCATCTCCAAAGGAATCAGGAAGAATGTTAAAAAATAGAATGGATGAACTAGTTTTAGATAAAGAAACAGTTGTTAAATGGCAAGCTAAGTTTCACAATGCTTATAAAAATATAAATAAAGTAATCTCAAATCTATGATAAGTTACAATTTTTTTAGAAACTATTATATATACGGACTTTTGTAGACAGGAGGAGGTAAGCGTTGGGGAAAAGTATAGGGATCGACATAGGTGGTACGAATATCAGATTGGTAGTAATTGATACATGCGGAAATGTTTATTATAAGAAGGAAAGAGAAACAGAGTATTATAAAGATGACTATTTGAAGAATATTGATGAGATGATTTTATCGGCTTTAGAACAATATAAGGATGAAATCGTTGGCATAGGTATAGGGGTTCCTGGAACAGTAAACTTTGACAGTGGTGAGGTTATAATTTCAACAGCACTGAAATGGGAACAACTTAATTTAAAGGAATATATAGAAAAGAAGTTTGGAGTAATATCTTTAATAGAAAATGACTGCAATGTATGGACAATAGCAGAAAAATTAATAGGAGCAGGCAAGTATGTAAATGATTTTGTAATGGTTACTATAGGAACTGGAATAGGAGCTGGAGTATATATCAATGGGAGATTGCACAGAGGTTTCAATTATGAAGCTGGAGAAATTGGGTATTTTCCCATAGGCTTAGAATCTTATGAAAATCAAGCTAGTTATTGCAATTTTGGATATTTTGAAAAGAATGCCTCAGCTACAGGTGTAGCCAATAGATATAAAGAGATAAAAAAAATAGAAATGAGCAGTAAAGATATTTTTAACCTTTCTGAGGAAGGTGATCAAGATGCTTTAATGATAACAGATAAGGTATATAGATATCTTGGGATTGGAATGAGTAATATTATTTGCTTGTTAAATCCAGAGAAGATCATATTTGGGGGAGGGATGGCAAAACAAGGAGAAATATTTATATCGAGACTTGAGGAAAACATCAATAGATTGACACCTATTAAAACTACATTACAGCTTTCTGAGACATCTGAATTTGGAGGGGCAATTGGCAGTGGTTTAATGATTTTTAACAAAATATAAGGGGGTTATGTTAATGTTTAAGAAAGGAATTTCATTGGTTTTAGTAGTTCTAATGCTTTTATCCGTATTAGCAGGATGTAGTACACCAGCTAGTAAAGATGATACAACTAAAGAAAATGTGGAGCAAGCAGGAGAAAAGGCAGCAGAGACTACAGATGATAAGGTAGTCACAATTGAGTATTGGCAATACTTCTATGAATCAAAGATTAAACTAATCGATGAACTTATTGCAGAGTTTGAGGCAGCTAATCCTGGCATCAAGGTTGTACATAAAAATTTTCCATATGATTCTTATGAGCAAAAGGTTGCTGCAGCTATTGCCAGCAACTCCGGACCTGATATAATTAATCTATTCTATGGTTGGGTTCCAAAGTATGTTAAAGCTGGTATATTGCAAGAATTACCTACAGATGTGTTTTCACATGAGCTAATAGAAACAGAATTTGCACCAATGGTGCAGGTAAACAAGATAGATGGCAAATATTATACGATACCAACTGCAGTTAGAACACTTGCATTATTCTGGAACAAGGATTTATTTACAGAATTCGGATTAGATCCTGAAGTACCACCAACTACATTGGATGAGATGTTAGAAATGGCTAAGAAAACAACTAAAAGAGAAAATGGAGAGCTGATAATTGAAGGAATGACATATCAACCAAGTGGTCAGCTGCATGCATGGTTTAGACCAGTATTGCTAAAACAATTTGGTCAAGAGCCAATGGATGCTGAGAATAAAAAAGTACTATGGAACGGCTCTGAAGCTGGTTATGAAGCATTTGAATATTTCATAGATTTGACAAAGGAGCATCAAGTTGGTGAAAACAACTTCTATACAGATGACGTTACAGCATTTATGAGTGGTAAAGCGGCAATGCATATAGATGGTTCTTATCGTTTGGGTACATTAGATGCAAATGCTGAAGATTTAAATTATGGTGTGGCACCGTTGCCATCATATAATGGAGTACAGACATCATTCGCTTCATTCTGGACAAATGGAATTACAAAGAATGCAACAGGTGATAAATTAGAAGCTGCAACTAAATTCCTAGAATTTTTAACTAGTGAAGAAGTTATGAAGAGATGGACTAAAGATGTAGGTGAGATAGGAGCTAAGGTAGCTATTGCTAATGATGAAGAATTATTAGAAGATAAAAACCTAAGACCATTTATAGAGCAATTGCCAAATTCAATCTCATACTTCTATATTGATGAAACTGCAGATAGAAAAGCACTAATAGATGCAATAGACAAAGTAGTATTAAATGATGTTGATCCAAGAGTTGCTTTAGATGAAGCAGTGGCAGAAGTTCAAAAATTATTAGATGAATATTGGAGTAAATAAAACATTCCTAAAAACCTTCTTATGAAATATGTAAGAAGGTTTTTTTAGTTCAAGATAAAGTGTTATTTTCTCAATTAAATGGATATATATTAAATCTTATTATATAATATAAAGAAGTAATAGTTATATTTCTGTAGTTTTCTGATGGAAATGGATATATATATTAATAGGGCAGTTTATATTTTACGAGGAGGTATAAGATGAAAGGAAAATCATTAATTATAATTATTGCAGTTTTAGTTGTCTTAGGTATTATGGTAGGTGGAACATACAACAAGCTTGCTGCTATGGAAGAAAATGTTGATAGTACATGGGCACAGGTTGAAAATGTATTAAAGAGAAGAGCAGATTTAATACCTAATTTAGTGAATACTGTAAAGGGATATGCTAGCCATGAAGAGCAAGTTCTAACACAAATTACAAATGCTAGAGCTGGGCTTAATAATGCAAATACACCACAAGAATTTGCTCAAGCTAATGAAGAATTTGAGTCAGCTATAAGATCTTTAAATGTAGTAGTAGAAAACTATCCAGATTTAAAGGCTAATCAAAACTTTCTAGAATTACAGGCTGAATTGTCTGGAACAGAAAATAGAATTAGTACTGAAAGAATGAGATATAATGATTCAGTAAGAGATTTTAATACATCTATAAGGAGATTTCCAACAAATTTGATTGCAGGTATTTTTAATTATGAATCTAGACAGTATTTTGAAATAAATGCACAAGATGCAGAAGTTCCTGAAGTAAACTTTTAAGAGGGTGCTTAAATGAAGAATCATAGCAGTAAGTTTGTAATTTTTCTAGTTGCTTTTCTCTTAATATTTTCGAATTTTGTCTATGCTATACCTAAGCCTAGCTATGAGTTTTATGTATATGATGAGGCGAATATATTAGATAGCGACATAGAAAATTATATTATAGAAACCAATACTGAGCTCTATCAAAAAACAGGTACACAATTAGTAGTTGCAGCTATAAATGATTTAGAAGGTATGGACATCAATTCCTATGCCACTGCTTTGTTTGATGAATGGGATATTGGTGGTAAAGAGCTGGACAATGGATTATTGATGCTTATTGTACCTGAAGCTAGAGAAATATGGATAGAGGTTGGTTATGGATTAGAGGGAATACTGCCAGATAGTAGAGTAAAAAGAATAATTGAAAATGATATTATACCTAGCTTTTCACAAGGAGATTATAGCACAGGAGTTTTATCAGGATATGAAGAAATTTTAAATTATGTTGAAACAGAATACGATATTGAACTTTCCAGTAGAGAAGGACACAATTACAATGAGGGAAATAGCTATACTAGTAGATTACCAAATATATTTATAATTATAGGGATTATAATATTTTTATTAATTGATTTTAAATTCTTTAGAGGATGGTTAACCTTTAGCCTATTAAGAGGTCTAGGAAGAGGAGGACATTCTGGAGGCGGCGGTGGAAGAGGCTCCAGAGGTGGTGGAGGCCGATCCGGTGGAGGTGGAGCCGGAGGCAAATGGTAGAAAATATATATTTTATAAAAAATAGCTTGTTTAGAGCTATTTTTTTATGCTTCATAATCTACTTGACATACCTAGATAATCTAGGTATTCTATACATAGAATATCGATGTATAAATGTGGAGGTGTAGTTGTGAAAATTGATAAAGGTTTAGTTGGAGGCAGTACAATTTTACTGTTATTATCCTTATTGCAGGAAAAGGATAGATACGGATATGAGATAATTAGAGAGCTGGAAATACGCTCAGATAATACATTCCAATTTAAAGAGGGTACTCTTTATCCTGTTCTGCACAAATTAGAAAATATGGGATATGTTGAATCTTATTTATCTAAGGGTGATGCAGGGCGAGAAAGAAAATACTATCAAATAACTAAAAGAGGAAGAAAGCAGTTTGTTGAGGAAAAACAGCAATGGGATATTTTTTCTAAATCAGTAGAAAAAGTAATATATGGTGATGATCATGAATTTGCTTAAGAGTGATAAATTCATAAAAGAAGTATTATCATATATAAAATTTCCATTTGATAGGGAGGACATAAAGAAAGAACTAGAGGCTCATATACTTGATAAGATGGAGTATTACATTGATGATAGAGGTATAGATAAAATAACAGCTGAGGAACTTACTTTACGAGATATGGGAGATCCTAAGGAAATAGGTATCGCATTAAATAAAGAGCATAATTTTATTTTAGGATGGATTTATAAAATTACTAATGCAATAGTGACTATATTTTTAATAATCACTGTTTTTACAGCTGGCATCTCATTAATAAGTACAATTTTCTCTGGAAATCCGGCAAAGCATATTTCAAAAGAAGATATTGTTTATGATATAAAGGTCAACGAAAAAGTAAAAATTGATGACAGAGTGATAAAGTTTAAAAATGTTATATATGAAAAAAATGGAGATATGAATATTGTATATGAGTATTATGATACTAAGCTGCTTGGAATGGGTTGGTCATTAGGCCATATAGGAACTATAAAGGATAATTTAGGCAATGAATATTTTGAAGGCTCTGGTTCTTCATCTGGAGGTATCATTACTAAGGGAGTAGAGACTATGAATGATTTTTCAAGTGAGGCGGATACATTGATTATTGAATACGACATGTATAACAGATACTATAAGGTTGAGATTCCATTAAAGGTAGGTGACTCCAATGAGTAGAAAGAAAAAAGTAGTTAGAAATATCATTATATTAATAGTTTTATCTATTTTAACCTTTACTAGAGGAATATATCTAACACCTATAGCTGCTCATGAAGCATCTGAGAGAAGTATACATTATGGACCATCTAAGGTAGTTCATATTGAAGATTTTGATGGAGGAAAATATATACTTTGTAAATATGATAAATGGATTTCTTGTAATACCATTAATAGAACAATGTATTTCTTTTGGACTTTTGGGAATCAAGTCACGGGAATTGAAGTAGATAAAGAGAAACCGTTGAATTTTACTTGGAGTCATTCTAATGATAGATATAAAATCTATGGTATTATAAATGATAACAATATAAACAGGGTGGAATTACATTTAGAGGATGGAACTACTCTTTCACAAACAAAATTTTACGATGATAATATGTTTTTATTCACATGGGAAGGTGAAAGTGGAATAGGTGATGTCAAAGCGTATGATTCTCAAGGGAATATTCTATTTGAAGATTATAGATAGAGGTAAGTTTGAAATATGTTACTATTCACAGTAACTTTAAATTGTGTAAAATCGAAAAATGATAAAAAATACACACTCACGGTTTCGGAGATGAATAATTCTATAGCTCATTCCAGACAAAAATCCTACATCTTTCAATTCCCTTAGTGGTCTATCTTTAGGGACATGAAAGCTGCTTAACGGATTTTTATCTTCCATTCACTAAGAATTATAGTCACTCCTGCAAATGTTCCCTTAGGATTTTTATCATTTTTCTTTATCTACTGTGATTAACTGTGAATAGTAACTGAAATATAACTTATCTTTTATTACTTTAGTGTATTTTATTGACATAAAAGGTTTGTTGTAATAAACTAATTATAAAGAAGGGTTTATCATAACAAACCAAAGGAGTGTTATTATGGAAGAATTTAAATTATTTGATGCTGAATATAAATTTATGAATATTATATGGGAAAATGAACCAATAAACTCTACTAAGCTATCAAAGATATGTGAAGAGATATTAGGTTGGAAAAAGTCTACAACCTTTAATATGATAAAGAAACTTGCTGAAAAGGGACTATTAATTAACAAAAATGCTACAGTGAAATCTTTAATTAAAAGAGAGCAGGTCCAAAAGTACGAAAGTGAAGCAGTTATTGAAAAAAACTTTGACGGTTCTTTACCAGCTTTTTTAACTACCTTTTTAGATAATAAGAAGATTAGTGAAAAGGAAGCACTTGAGCTTAAGAAGATTATAGAGGAGGCGACTAAATGACTGATATATTTGTAAAAGTATTAAATATGAGTATAACAGCCTCCTATGCTGCTATTATAGTATTGCTGGTTAGAATGCTTCTAAAGAAAGCTCCAAAGATTTTTTCATATATGCTTTGGTCAGTGGTATTATTTAGGCTCATATGTCCCATAAATTTTAGTAGTTCTTTAAGTTTATTAAAACCATTGAATAAAAGTTCAAATTATGTACCACATAATATTGGACTAATGGAAAAACCTACAATAAATACTAATATAGAAACTATAGACAGAGTAATTAACGATTCATTACCTGGGGCTACACCATATGCAAGTGTTAATCCTATGCAAATATTAATGAGCTTATTTACTTTAATTTGGATTCTGGGAATTACAGTGCTGATTATATATAGTATCTATTCATATATTAAAATATATAGAAAAACTCAGTTTTCAACATTAGTTACAGAAAATATTTATGAAACAGACCAAATTTCAACTCCCTTTGTATTTGGATTAATTAGGCCTAAAATATATTTGCCAATAGGACTTTTAGATAACGAGTTGGATTATATTATAAGCCATGAAAAGACTCATATAAGGAGATTTGATTATCTGATTAAACCAATATCGTTTCTGGTACTTACATTACACTGGTTTAATCCAGTTATATGGATTTGCTATTACCTTATGATTAAGGATATGGAAATGTCTTGTGACGAAAGTGTATTGAAAAAATCAGGTGAAGATTTAAAAGGTAATTATTCATCTTCACTTTTAAATTTATCTATAAGACAGAGTGGATTACTGTCTCCATTGGCCTTTGGAGAGAGTAATATTAAATCAAGAATAAAAAACATATTAAACTATAAGAAACCAAGCTTTTGGACCATATTTATAGCTTTAATAGTAGTCATTGCAATTTCAATTGGGTTAATAACAAACCCAATAAATTCAGCTAAAAACATAGCAGAGGAATTTTTGACGACATATTATACAATAGAAAATACTGATATTGCTGATATGGTTTATGATGAATCTTTATGGGATAAATCCGGACTAGATGAAAACGGACTTGGAATGATTAACGTAATAGGCATAGATGAGGCAGTTAAATCCAAGTATGGAGACTTCATGACTGAGGATGCACTTAATAGAGCAAGTGCAAATAGGACTATTTTAATAGGAGAAATGACAGCAAAGGAATATGGTTCTAAGATGTCAGTAGATTATATAAATCTATGGGATGAGAAAATTTCTGATAATGGTGATATAACATATCAATATAACGTACCAGTTGTAGTGAAGTTTAAAGATGGTTTTGAAGAGCCAATGAATTTGAATGGTACATTAGTTATGAAAGAAATTGATGGTAAATGGAATGTTAGTGATTTTCAAATAAATGTGACTGAATTATCCAAGGTGCTGCAATTTGGAAAGTCATTTCTATCTATAATTAATCATAGCGATGCATCTATTAGAAGGGTTGAAGTAGATACTAAAGAAAACTCAATGGGGGCAATGAATGCTAATGAAACTAATATGGAGAAAAACACGGGTTTTACTTTTGAAATGATTGATGAAGATGTTCTTGAATTTACTGTTAAATTATTGGATAAGGATGGAGAGATATTATATGAGCAAAGCTTCATTGGAGATTTCTCGGAAGGAAAAGATGTATATCTCTATATTCAAGAAGATAAAGACGGAAACTTGGAAGTAAAATAAGTAAATTTAAATAGAGATGGGCATTTATACGTATTTCATTCCATTTCGGAAAAGATTTATGTTATTTCGACTGGAGCGTAGCGGAACGAGAAATCTCGTCTTTTGAAAGCACATAAAACTGAAGATTTCTCGACTACGCTCGATATAATAGGGAGAGATACTTGAGCTATGTTTTGAATAACAGAGGGGAATATTTTTATCGTGTTATATACTGTGGACAGATTCTGTTAAATAAACTAGAATATGAATTAGCAAGCGAAAATGTATATTTCCGAGGGGGAAGAGATTTGATTATATATAAAAATGCTACATTAGTAGATATTCCTGGTGTTGCAGCATTGCAGCAAAGATATCATGTATCCACAATTAGCGAGGAAGATAAACCTAGTGGATTTGTGACCACCCTTTTTACAGAGGAACAATTCAAGGAATTAATCGAAAAGGAAAATGGTCTTGCTATTGCCTGTGATGGTGATAGAGTAGTAGCATATGCTATGGCTGCTTCTTGGGAATATTGGTCAGCTTGGCCTCTATTTCAATATATGATAAAGGATTTACCAAATACTAAGTATTTAGGGCAGGTTCTTTCTATGGAAAACTCCTATCAATACGGGCCGGTATGTATAGATAAAAATTATAGAGGTACAGAGGTACTTCCAAATCTATTTGAATTTTCAAGGTTACAAATGATTGTTAGATATCCAATACTAATAACCTTTATAAATAAGATTAACCCGAGATCCTATGATGCACATACAAGAAAGCTTGGACTAGAAGTAATAAAGGAATTTCAATTTAATAACAATAATTATTATGAACTAGGTTATGATATGTCAAAAAAGACTCGAGGATCTAATATAAAGTCCTAAAACTTTTAAAAGTTTTAGGACTTTGGTTTTACTCCCACTCAATAGTTGCTGGTGGTTTGCTTGTTATATCATAAACTATACGATTTATATGTTTTACTTCATTTACAATTCTTCTGCTAATTTTATCTAATAATTCATACGGTATCCTAGCCCAATCAGCTGTCATAAAGTCTGTTGTAGTTACTCCTCTTAGGGCTAGAGTATAGTCGTAGGTTCTTTCATCACCCATTACACCAACACTTCTCATATCAGTGATTACTGCAAAGTATTGATTGATATCTCTATCAAGACCTGCATTGGTAATTTCTTCTCTAAATATAAAGTCTGCATCTCTTAATATATCTAATTTTTCTTTTGTTACCTCACCTATAACTCTTATGCCAAGTCCTGGTCCAGGGAATGGTTGACGCCATACAAGATACTCTGGTAATTGCAATTCTTGACCTAATTTTCTAACTTCATCCTTGAATAAAAGTCTTAAGGGCTCGATGAGCTCTTTGAAATCAACTACACTTGGAAGTCCGCCCACATTGTGGTGAGATTTAATCACTGCACTATCTCCAAGTCCACTTTCGACAACATCAGGATAAATTGTGCCTTGTACAAGAAAACCTACCTTGCCGATTTTTTTAGCTTCTTCCTCAAATACACGTATGAATTCTTCGCCTATTATTTTTCTCTTAGCTTCAGGATCAGTTATACCTTTTAATCTACCGAGAAATCTTTCCTGAGCATTTACTCTTATGAATTTTGAATCAAAGTTCTTTGAAAAAGCTGCCTCTACTTCATCACCTTCATTAAGCCTCATAAGCCCAGTATCTACGAATACACAAGTTAATTGGCTTCCAATAGCCTTGGACATTAGGGCGGCAACTACAGATGAATCGACTCCACCGGATAATGCGCATAGTGCTTTTCCCTCTCCAACTTTGTTCTTGATTTCATCAATTTGAGCTTCTATGTATCGGGTCATAGTCCAGTCTCCAATAGCTCCACATACATTGAATATGAAATTCTTTAAAATTTCATTGCCTCTTATAGAATGATTTACTTCTGGATGAAATTGAACTCCATAAAGCTTTTTCTCAGTATTTTCTATTGCTGCAGTAGGGCAGGTTATTGAGGATGCTGTTATTCTGAACCCTTCTGCTAAATCCTGCATATAATCTGTATGACTCATCCATACTGTTGTACTCTCTTCTATTCCTTTGAATATAGCACTTGAAATATCAAGCTTTATATCTGTTTTGCCATATTCTCGTTTATCAGCTTTAGTTACTTTACCACCTAGTACGTATGTCATCAGTTGACTGCCATAGCAAATTCCTAATATTGGAATGCCAAGCTCGAATATCTCCTTAGAACATCTTGGAGCATTTTCGTCATATACGCTATTTGGACCTCCAGTAAATATTATACCGATAGGGTTTAGAGCCTTTATTTCATCAATTGAAATAGTATATGGTTTTACCTCACAATATACGCCGAATTCTCTAATTCTTCTTGCTATTAATTGATTGTATTGTCCACCGAAGTCTACAATCAAAACAAATTGGTTTTGCATTATTCCACCTCGCTAATATTTATCCTACAGTTTATTATGATTAATTTTACCACAATTATATAATTTAGAAAAATATTTCTTTAGGTAAAAACAGAAACTACTAATATATTTGGTTTTACAAAACTATTAAGGGTATAATGTTATTGTTGATAAAAGAAATAATATTTGCAAAAGCGATGATGTTTGGTATACTACTATATAGTATAAACATATAAAGCAGCGTGATAACGTTTTTATTGCAAAACTTTAATTTATTTTAGGAGGAGATATTTTGAAGACTGATGTACAAATTGCTCAAGAAGCGAAGATGATTCCAATAAACGAAGTTGCATCTAAATTAGGCATTAAAGATGACGACTTGGTTAATTACGGAAAGTACAAAGCAAAAATTTCTTTAAAAGTACTAGAGGATTTAAAGGACAAACCTAATGGAAAGTTAATATTGGTTACGGCAATTAACCCTACGCCTGCAGGAGAAGGAAAAACTACAACAAATATAGGGCTATCAATGGGTTTAAATAAAATTGGTAAAACTGCTATTACAGCATTAAGAGAACCTTCACTTGGACCTAGTTTTGGTGTTAAAGGAGGAGCAGCTGGTGGTGGCTATGCACAAGTTGTTCCTATGGAAGATATCAATCTTCATTTTACAGGAGATTTCCATGCTATTACTACATCTAATAACCTAATTTCAGCACTTATAGACAATCATATTCAACAAGGAAATGTATTAGGTATAGACCCTAGAAGAATTGTCTGGAAAAGAGTTCTTGATATGAATGACAGGGCTTTAAGAAATATAGTTGTTGGTTTAGGTGGGAAACCTAATGGAATGCCAAGAGAGGATGGCTTTGATATAACTGTTGCATCAGAAATAATGGCTATATTCTGTTTAGCAAAAGATCTTGAAGACTTAAAGGAAAGAGTCGCTAATATAGTTGTTGCATATACATTTGAAGGAAATCCAGTATATGTAAGGGACTTAAAGGCTCAAGGTGCCGTTGCATTACTTATGAAGGATGCTATAGCTCCAAACTTAGTTCAAACTCTTGAAAATACACCTGCATTGATTCATGGCGGACCTTTTGCTAATATTGCCCATGGATGCAACTCATTAACTGCTACTAAGTTAGCTTTAAAGCTTGCTGAGTATACAATAACTGAGGCAGGATTCGGTGCGGATTTAGGTGCTGAAAAATTCTTTGATATTAAAGCTAGATTTGGTGACTTAAAGCCAGATGCAGCTGTTATTGTAGCTACTGTAAGAGCATTGAAGCATCACGGTGGAGCTAAGAAGGATGAATTGGGTATAGAAAACCTTGAACAGCTTGCAAAAGGATTTGAAAATCTTGAAAAACATATTGAAAATGTAAATAAATTTGGGGTGCCTGCAATCGTAGCTATTAACAAATTCCCTACTGACACTGATAATGAATTGAACTTTGTACTTGAACGTTGTAAAGAATTAGGAGCAGATGCAGTCTTATCTGAAGTTTGGGGAAAAGGCGGAGAAGGCGGAATTGAAATGGCAGAAAAGGTTGTAGAGGTTTGCGAAACAAAGAAGTCAAACTTTAAACCTTTATATGATGTAGAAGAATCTATTCAAGCTAAGATAGAAAAAATAGCAAAGGAAATCTATGGAGCAGACGGAGTCGATTTCACATCCTCATGCTTGAAACAAATTAAAAACATTGAAAAACTTGGATTCGATAAGATGCCTATTTGTATGGCAAAAACTCAATATTCATTCTCAGATGATCCTACCTTATTGGGAAGACCATCAGGATTTAGAATTACAGTTAGAGATATTAAGATATCTAGAGGAGCAGGTTTCCTTGTAGCATTAACTGGAGATATTATGACAATGCCAGGATTGCCTAAGGTTCCAGCTGCAAATAATATTGATATACTACCAAGTGGTGAAATAGTAGGATTATTCTAAAATAAGCTGGGTCTATGCCCAGCTTATTATTTACATTCGTGCTATAATACAGTAATATATAATTATAACGAGGTTAACGATATCACACTGCTTTTAAGCTGTTAAAATTCACCTCGTTGAGGCAGTTTTAGAAACTCAAAAAAGCAGTTTCGTGGAAGCCTAAGAAAATAATGGGAGGGTTAATATGGCTTACAATTCAAGGATTAAAAGCGCACAAGCAGATTCACTATTTGAAGCTATACTTACGTTGGAAACAATGGAAGAATGCTATCGTTTTTTTGAAGATATCTGTACTATTAAGGAAGTCCAAGCTATATCGCAGAGACTTGAAGTAGCAAAGCTTTTAAAAGCCAATAAGACGTATAATGAAATTGAAGCGGAGACTGGTGCCAGTACTGCTACAATAAGCAGAATAAATAGATCATTAAACTATGGTGCGGATGGTTATAAGCTAATCTTTGAAAGACTTGGAATTGTGGATGTGGATAAGGAGGAATAAAACAATTCACAATGTACAATTATAGCGACACAATTATAGTTATAAATTAAAATTAAACCCGAGATCCTGAATGGGTAAGCCTTATATTGCTATCTCAGGATGACAACAATGTACCTGTCATTCTAAGATGGACATGATAAACTTAACTATTGAAGAATCTCGGGTCTTTGTCATTCAGAGATTCTTCATTGTTTACTGCCTTCCAGGCTCGAATCCCTCAAATATAAAATAATCAAATTTATCCTTTCTCTTTATTAAATCTTCTATGGAATTAATTGTGTAAGCAAAGGTAGGTACTTTATATACCTTTCTGCAAATATTGAATGAAAGCATATTGCTATATGCATGATTAAATGCAATAAAATCTGGTTTTGTTAAAAAATTGAACATTAGATTTTGCATCAGAAAATTTAAAATCCTATCATTTTTAACTTTATCCTTTAAATAATTAGTAGACAACTGGCCTCTTATGACTTGTGGACGGGTTTTTTTATACCAATGAACTATTAGTGGATTAAAGGATTCAACACAGTAAACGCCATGATAGCCATCTAAAATTGGTGCTACAATATCACAAATCTTGATATCGGTTACTCTAGATTTCAGCTCTATTATAACGGGCACCTTGCCGCCTATAACTCCAAGAACATCTGTGAACAAAGGAATATGTTCATTTGAATCAAACAGCTTTATTTTTTGTAATTCTGCAAAGGTAATGTCTCTTATATCAATATCCACATTGCATACCCTTTTCAAATTTGCATCATGGAATACTATAGGAATATCATCCTTTGTAATCTGTACGTCCAACTCAATGCCATAATCGTGTTCTACTGCCACTTTAAAGGCCTTTAGGGAATTCTCTGGTGCGCTTGATTTGTTGTTGTGAAGCCCCCTATGTGCATAATATCTACCATCAAAGTCACTGAGGTCTTTTCTATTTATTATCTTTGGCATTGTCAGTACAAAATAGATTAAGAAAAGGATTATTACAATATTGATTTTCATTTAAACACCTACTTAATTAATCATTTACATCAAAATTCTCAATTATGCTAGCTTTTTTAGCAGGTATAGAATCACCATGATGTACCATTAACATTGTACATAGAGAAGCTAGTGAGAATACTACGGAATAAGGGAACAAGCTTCTATAGGAGATATTCTCTAAAAGATAACCTGATAAAATCGGTGTAACTATTTGCGCAGACATTGAGAATGTATAATATAATCCTGTGTATTTACCTACATCTGAGCTTCTACTCATCTCTACAACCATCGGGTACGAATTAACATTAATAGCAGACCACCCAATACCAATTATAGCAAATAAAATATTGACGATTGGAGAATATGATGTAAATAGAAATCCGAAAAAATATGATATAGACATCATAATAATACCGGCAATTATTGTCTTTTTTCTACCTATATTGCTTGAAACAATACCTATAGGAAGATAGCTTAATATAGCTGCACCATATGCTACCATTAAAGCATTGGCAAATCCACCTCCCTTTAGTCCCCATACAGTAACAGCATATCTTGAAAAGGCTGTAGTCACTGCATTATAGGCCGTAAACCATAAAAATACTGAGGTTAGAATAAATATAAGGCTTTTCTTTACATCCTTTGGCATAGTATATTCAATAGTGTCATCTTCAAAGGTTGCTTCTTCAGCAGTATCAGAAAGCTTTAATTCCTTTGAAAGTTTATTTTCATTTATTGCAATAAGCAAAATACTTACGGATACAATCATCAAAAGTGCTACACTTGTGAATATAGTAAAATAATTTGGATTATCTACCTTTGGAATTAATAGGCTTATCATTGCTAAGGTTAAAATCCCACCTACAGCTCCCATAAGATTAATAATCGCATTTGCCTTGCTTCTCAAAGGTTTTGGAGTCAAATCAGGCATCAAGGCCACTGCAGGAGATCTATAAGTTCCCATCGCTAGTAATACAATACCGAGAAAAATAAAAAATAATATAAAGTTTTTACTTTGGTCAGCTATTGGAATCAATACCATAAACACTACAGCAATAATAGTTCCTATTACAATAAAAGGAGTTCTTTTGCCAAATTTGGTATTTATCCTATCTGAAAAAGCTCCAAATATAGGCAGCAAAAATAATGCCAGCACATTATCAATAGCCATAATCGTACCTGCCATAGTTTCTCCTAACTTAAAGGTGTTTTGTAAAATTAAAGGAATAATATTATCATATAATTGCCAGAATGCTGATATAGATAAAAATGCCAGTCCTATAAATAAAGTTCGTTTATAATCCAGTTTCAAAATATATCCCCCTTAGTGTTTATTATCTTAATTATATCATCTATAAGAATTTTTATCACTTTAATCATGGATACTTGATAAAAAAATATTGACTTAATAGGAAAAAAAATATATTATTAAAAAATAAAAAAATTTATTTGAAAGGACTGATAGAGCATGGATAAGAACGATAAATTAGTGTATGTAATAGAAAAGGACAGTCATACTCAGGATTCTCTAAAAAAAATACTCAGTGAACACAAAGAAATTAAATTTGTATCATTATTAGGAGTCGATTTGATAGGACATGAAACTGACGAGAAAATTCCTATTAAGGTTTTTTTAGAAGATATAGATGCATTTCTAAATGGTATCGCTGTACAGACAGATGGCTCATCAGTTTACCTTCCTACAATAGCTTCATTGGATAATGCTAAAATCAATATGAAGGCAGACTTAAAATGTAATTGGTTTGTGGATTATAATTATGAAAATATTGATGAAGCAACTTGTCTTCCTGTGGGTACCCTTATAATACCATGTTTTTTATACCATGAAGGGGTAGCTGTTGATTCAAGATATATTTTGCTAAATGCAACCAAATACTTCGAGAAAAATACCTTGGAGTTAATAAAAAATAATCCAGCAAGCCTTGATGGATTTGATTTTAAAGTAGAAGATATTGAAGATATAAATATTACTTCTGCAACTGAATTAGAGTTTTGGGTAATGACACCTAATAATCTTAGAGATATTGAAGAGTTAACTACTTCTCAAGAGCTGCATGAACAATATTGGGCAAGGACAAAGGGATCTGTTAGAACAGCATTAGAGCAAAGCCTGGAGCTAATGCGCAAATATGGTTTAGAACCGGAAATGGGGCATAAAGAAGTCGGTGGAGTGAAAGCTATATTAGGAGCAGATGGCTCATTTACTAGTATTATGGAACAGCTTGAAATCGACTGGAGATACTCAAATGCCATCCAATCGGCAGACAACGAGATTTTTGTCAAACGGATAGTAAAAGAAGTTTTTAGGAAAAATGGAATGGATGTTACATTTCTTGCTAAACCTATTAATGGAGTAGCTGGAAGTGGAGAGCATACACATATAGGAGTTGCATTAAAACTTAATTCCGGAGAAAGAGTCAATCTATTTCATCCAAACAAACATCATTATCTTAGTATCTTTGGCTATGGTTCAATAATGGGGATTTTAAATAATTATGAAGTAATGAATCCATTTATCACTTCCTCAAATGAGGCCTTTAAAAGACTTAAAAAAGGTTTTGAGGCGCCAATTTGTATTGTAACTTCTTTAGGAAGAACTGTAGAGATGCCTTCCAGAAACAGAACCGTGCTCATTGGGTTAATAAGGGATGAAAACAACCCTATGGCAACGAGATTCGAGCTTAGATCACCAAACCCTCACACAAATACCTATCTTTGTATTACCACGATGCTAATGGCTATGTCAGATGGAATAGAATATGCAATATTGAATAATAAAAACGAAGACCAGTTACTAGCTGAATTATCTAAAAAGCCTGGAGAAGAGTCAAATTATTTAGCTAAGGAAAGAAGCTATAGAAGTGAAGTTGATGTATTTGAAGATTTTACGGATGAAGAAAGGGAAGTCTACTTCGGAAAAGTTCCTACAACAGTTTTTGAAAATGTGAGTGCATTTGATGAATATAAGGAAAAACTTGAAGTTCTAAAAAAAGGTGAGGTACTAAGTGAAAAGCTTATAACAAGTTTTAAAGTAGCTGCAATAAATAAATGGGTTACAGAAATAGAGCATAGGATTATACCAAGGTTATCTAAGGAGATATTAGATGCTAAGCAATTGCACAATCCATCAATATCCTCAGATTTGGATATATCGCTTTGGATGAAAATAAGAGATTTAAGAATAGAATTGATGAAGGATAGTTTTAGCAATAAAAGCCTCTTCACAGAAATAAAAAATGCTATAGCTCAAAGAGATTATGCTAAGGTATCGCAATTACAAAAAATAATCTATACTAAAATGGATGAACTTAGAAAACTTTATTCGGATTATAAGAGAAATTTGGTTGATATATAATACAAACATAATAAAGTATGCGTAGAAATTTATTGATTTAAATAGTATAATAAATAAGTAAATGTTTAGGCCATAGGATCCTTCGATAGTATATATTATTCTGTCCTTCTCAGGATGGCAAGAATGGATTTTTTTAGTAGACTCCTTTAAAGAGGGAGTTTTTAATTAGATTTTTACTAAGGAGAGAAATAAATGAATCAATTTTCTAGAACGGAGCTGCTTTTAGGAGTAGATGGTGTAGAAAGCCTAAAAAATTCAAGTGTTGCAGTTTTTGGCATTGGTGGTGTAGGCTCCTTTACGGTAGAGGCTCTGGTAAGAAGTGGTATAGGAAGTATTGCTGTATTTGATGATGATAAGGTATGCTTGACTAATTTAAATAGACAAATTATAGCTACAAGAAAAACCATAGGGAAGCCTAAAGTTGAAGTCATTAGAGATAGAATACTAGAAATAAATCCAAAATGTAATGTGGAAATTTATCAAACTTTTTATACGGCAGAAAATGCTGATGAATTTGACCTTTCTAAATATGATTATATTGTGGATGCCATCGATACTGTATCTTCAAAATTAATATTGATAGAAAAAGCTAAGGAAGGTCATATCCCAATTATCTGTAGTATGGGTGCAGGAAACAAGCTTGATCCAACTAAATTTGAGGTTACAGATATATATAAGACTAGTGTAGACCGACTTGCTAGAGTTATTCGTTCAGAATGCAGGAAAAGAGGAATCGAATCCTTAAAGGTAGTATATTCTAAGGAACCAGCTACTAAGCCTATTGAAAATGAAGAGGATAATTGCAAAACTAAATGTGTATGCCCTCCAGGTACAGTTAGAAAGTGTACACAAAGGAGACAGATTCCTGGTAGTGTATCTTTTGTCCCATCAGTAGCAGGACTTATTATTGCTGGCGAGGTAATTAAGGACTTAATTAAATAGTTTGATTCTAAATCCACTTCTAGGACTAGAAATCCTATGATAGTGGTTTTCTTGTTATTATTCAAAGTAACTTTAAATTGTGTAAATCGAAAAATGATAAAAATACACACTCCCGGTTTCGGAGATGAATAATTCTATAGCTCATTCCAAACAAAAATCCTACATCTTTCAATTCCCTTAGTGGTCTATCTTTAGGGACATGAAAGCTGCTTAACGGATTTTTATCTTCCATTCACTAAGAATTATAGTCACTCCTACAAATGGTCCCTTAGTATTTTTATCATTTTTCTTTATCTGCTGTGATTAACTGTGAATAGTAACGTTTTCTTTTTGGAAACAATAAAAATTATAAGATAAGTATTGACATTATTATATATGTGAACTATTATATAAGTGTACCCCCCATATGGGGAGGGTGGAAGGAGAATATGTATGAATGCGGATCAAAAAAAAGCATTGCAATCTTTAAAAACAGCTAAAGGTCAGATAGAAGCAACTATTAAAATGATTGAAGAAGGCAGATATTGTGTAGATGTTTCTAATCAGATTTTAGCGGCTCAATCATTATTAAAGAAAGCTGACCTTTTGATAATTAAGCAACATATGCATCACTGTGTAAAACAAGCCTTTAAAGAGGATAATGGTGATGAAAAAATAGATGAAGTTATAGAGCTATTGGCTAAGGTTATTGGCAAATAGAGTTTATGCTCAAGGAGGTATAAAAATGGACTCTAAAACATTGAGAATAGAAGGCATGACTTGTGCATCATGCGCAAATGCAGTTGAACGAGCGACAAAAAAACTTGATGGAGTTTCTGAATCCAATGTAAATTTGGCTACAGAAAAACTCAGTATTGATTTTGATGAAACTTTAGTTTCAGTTGATGATATTAAAGCTGCAGTAGAAAAAGCAGGTTATAAGGCCATTACTGATGGAGTAACTAAGACATTGAGAATAGAGGGCATGACTTGTGCATCATGTGCAAATGCAGTTGAACGAGCAACTAAAAAATTGGAGGGTGTTAGTGAGGCCAATGTAAATTTAGCTACTGAGAAACTTACTGTAAGCTATGACCCTTCAGACGTGAGAGTTTCTGATATTAAGAGAGCAGTTGAAAAAGCAGGGTACAAGGCTCTGGAAGAGGAAACTACCATTGATACGGATAAAGAGAAAAAAGAAAGCGAAATGAAAGCTCTCTGGAAAAGATTTTTAGTTTCTGCTATATTTACTGTACCATTATTATATATATCTATGGGTCATATGATGGGAGCTCCATTGCCTATGTTTTTACATCCGGATCATGCTCCATTGACCTTTGCTTTAGTGCAATTGTTTTTAACTATACCTGTAGTTATATCGGGTCGTAAGTTCTATTCAGTTGGATTGAAGACCCTAACTAAGGGAAGTCCAAATATGGATTCACTCATTGCAATAGGAACTGGAGCTGCTGTATTATATGGGTTATTTGCCGTTTACAAAATTATGAATGGTGATTCAAGCTATGCGATGCATCTATACTTTGAGTCAGCAGCAGTAATTATGACATTAATAACATTGGGTAAATACTTGGAAGCAGTTTCTAAAGGAAAGACATCTGAGGCGATTAAAAAGCTTATGGGTCTTCAGCCAAAAACAGCAGTAATTATAAAAGATGAAAAAGAGGTTGAAATATCAATAGATGAGGTTGAGGTTGGAGATATAGTAGTTGTAAAACCCGGAGAAAAAATTCCTGTAGATGGTGTAGTAGTAGAAGGAACAACATCCGTTGATGAATCAATGCTTACAGGGGAAAGTATTCCAGTTGAAAAAAATATTGGTGACAATATAATTGGTGCAAGCATTAACAAAAATGGTAATATTAGGTATGAAGCAACTAAAGTAGGTAAGGATACTGCTCTAGCACAAATTATTAAATTAGTAGAAGATGCACAGGGTTCAAAAGCACCTATAGCTAAAATGGCTGATATTATAGCAGGATATTTTGTACCAATAGTCATTGGCTTGGCTACAATTTCAGGGCTGGCATGGTATTTTATAGGTGGAGAATCAGCGACTTTTGCATTGACAATATTTATTGCTGTATTAGTTATAGCTTGTCCTTGTGCCCTAGGCTTGGCTACTCCGACAGCGATTATGGTTGGTACAGGTAAAGGTGCTGAAAATGGTGTTTTGATAAAAAGTGGTACAGCGTTGGAAGTAGCACATAAGATTCAAACAATAGTATTCGATAAAACAGGGACTATTACAGAAGGAAAGCCTAAGGTAACGGATGTAATTACATTTGATGGTATAAATGAGGATGAATTGTTACAACTTGCTGCTTCGGCTGAAAAAGGGTCAGAGCATCCACTTGGTGAGGCTATAGTAAAAAATGCCGAGGAAAAGGGATTATCTTTCAAGAAATTGGACGCTTTCAACAATATTCCCGGTCATGGAATAGAAGTAAAGATAGACAGTAGAAATATTTTATTGGGTAATAGAAGACTTATGATTGATAGAAATATATCCTTAGAAAGTCTGGAGGCATCCTCTGATAAATTAGCGGAGGAAGGCAAGACACCTATGTATATTGCTATAGAAAATAAGATTGCAGGAATAATAGCTGTAGCTGATACAGTAAAAGAAAATAGCAAAAGAGCTATAGATAAATTACACGAGATGGGTATAAAAGTAGCTATGATAACCGGTGATAATAAAAGGACCGCTGAGGCAATAGCTAAACAAGTGGGTATAGATATTGTATTAGCAGAGGTTTTACCAGAGGATAAGGCAAATGAAGTGAAGAAACTTCAGTCAGAAGGAAATAAGGTGGCAATGGTTGGAGATGGAATCAATGATGCTCCTGCACTTGCACAAGCAGATGTTGGTATAGCCATAGGTTCCGGTACTGATGTAGCCATGGAGTCAGCAGATATAGTTCTTATGAGAAGTGACTTGATGGATGTACCAACTGCTATTCAACTTAGTAAAAGTACAATAAAAAATATTAAGCAAAATCTATTCTGGGCATTTGGTTATAATACATTAGGAATACCTGTTGCTATGGGAGTTTTACATTTATTCGGTGGACCATTATTGAATCCTATGATAGCAGGAGCAGCTATGAGTTTAAGCTCTGTGTCAGTAGTTAGCAATGCATTGAGATTGAAAAGATTTAAACCCGTAAGATAATTAAAATTAAGTTAAGTTTTAAATTGCAATTAAATATAAACTAAAAATAAATGATGGGAGATAATAAAATGAAAAAGAAAATATCAATAAGTGGAATGAGCTGTATGCATTGTGTACATCATGTTACTGAGGCTTTAAACGAAGTTAAAGGAGTTTCCAATGTAGAAGTTAATCTAGATGGTAAGTTTGCCAATATAAATGCAGATAGTACTGTAAACAATGAAGCAATTAAATCAGCTATTGCAGATGCAGGCTATGAAGTGACAGGGATAATTGATCTTTAATGAAGAATTTTATAAAAAAGTGGCTTGAAAGATTGGAAACAGCTAATCAAGATAACTTCGGTTCGAAGCCATTGGATTGTTGTACCGTTGGTAGAGATAAAAAGAGCAATAAAGAAATAAAATTAAATAGTGCAAATAAAAAGTAATTAAGAGGGTCATTATAGATAAACAATATAATTCTATAATGACTTTTTTATGACCCATATTTAACTGTTACTATTCACAGTAACTTTAAATTGTGTAAAATCGAAAAATGATAAAAAATACACACTCACGGTTTCGGAGATGAATAATTCTATAGCTCATTCCAGACAAAAATCCTACATCTTTCAATTCCCTTAGTGGTCTATCTTTAGGGACATGAAAGCTGCTTAACGGATTTTTATCTTCCATTCACTAAGAATTATAGTCACTCCTGCAAATGTTCCCTTAGTATTTTTATCATTTTTCTCTATCTGCTGTGATTAACTGTTAATAGTAACATTTAACTAACTTAACTTACTTATTTTATGCTATAATACAGATAAGTTTTAATAACGGAGGTATTTTAATGAAAGATACTATATATATTACTGGACATAAGAATCCGGATTCTGACTCTATTTGCGCCGCATTAGCCTATGCAGAATATAAAAATGGAAATGCAGATGTTAATGCAATTCCAATGCGATTGGGAGATATCAATCTAGAAACAAAATTTATATTAGATTATTTTGGAGTTGAAGCACCACCATTAGTTGAAACCTTAAGATTAAGTGTTGAAGATTTAAATTTTGATAGGGTAGCACCTGTAAGTCCTGATATATCATTGAGAATGGCTTTAAATATCATGAAAAAAGATAATATCAATAGTTTACCAGTCGTTGACGATGAAGAAAAACTACTGGGAATTGTAACAGTTTCGGATATTATACAAAATTATATAGATGTATGGGACAATACTATATTGGGAAAATCTGAGACGACAATTGACAATATAATAGATACCTTGTCTGCAACACCTATCAATATCTCAAAAAATAATAGAGCTTTTTTAGGTAAAATTTCTATATTGGCAATGGATATTAATTCAATAAAGGATAATGATTATGAAAATGACATAATAATTTGCGGTAACAGAAAAGATGTACAAGAATTTGCGATTAATAGCAATATTTCATTGATGATTATTGTTGGCAATGGAAGCTTAGATGAAGATTTATTAAACATGGCTTATGATAAAGATATCACTATAATCTCGACACCATATGATACTTTTATGTGCTCAAGATTGATAACTCAGAGTGCTCCTATAAAATATTCAATGACTACAGAAAATATTATTAAATTTTCTCTAGATGAATTAGTAGATGATGTTAGAGTACAAATGTCGCAAACTAGATATAGAGGATACCCTGTAGTTGATGATAACAACAAAGTCGTAGGCTTGTTATCAAGATATCATCTTATTTCCAGTATGAAGAAAAAGGTTATTCTTGTTGATCATAACGAAAGAAGTCAATCTGTAGATGGATTGGAAGAATCAGAGATACTTGAAATAATAGATCACCATAGAGTAGCAGATGTATTTACGGGCAGTCCTATATATTTTAGAAATGAACCAGTAGGCAGTACATCAACCATTATTGCTAATATATTTTTTGAAAATGGAAGAAGACCATCTAAAAAAATAGCAGGACTATTAGCTGCCGCTATTATATCAGATACTCTTTTATTGAAGTCTCCAACTTCTACTAATATTGATAAAATGATGCTAGAAAGACTATCACGTATTGCTGAATTAGATGTAGAAAAATTTGCTATTGAAATGTTTAAAGCTGGAACATCTTTGACAGGAAAGTCACCTCATGAATTATTGAATCAAGATTTAAAGACTTTTACAATAAAGGATGATAAGATAGGTATCTCACAGGTTTATACGATGGATGCTGAGAGCTTAAAGGATATGCGTGAAGACCTATTGATGCAAATGGAGTCAAAGGCGCATGAAATTGGATATTCAATTTATATTTTAATGCTGACAGATATTTTTAATGAGGCATCTGAAATGATTGTTGTTGGAGAACATAAATCACTTGTAGCAAATGCATTTGGAAAAACACTTGTTAATAATTCCTTCTATGCTCCAGGAGTACTTTCAAGGAAAAAACAAGTAGTACCTCCTATAACAAATATGCTTTCAAATATGGATTAAAGGGGGAGCCTGAGTAAGGGACTGGTACTAAGTACGCAGTCCCTTCTCAGGCAATCAAAATATAACATAAATTAGTTGGTTATAAGCTATTGTTCTAAAGCTGGATCATAAAATTCACCAAATAACTCTTCATCTGATGGTCTGTCCTCTGGTATTGGTTTTGATACCCATGTAAAGTTCATATAATGCTTTAAACTTACATTTTCAGATATGATATTTCCTCCCCATGTGCCACAGCCTAAGGAAGATGTCATAGGCATTCCATTTGTGAAGGAACCTGCATTTGCCTTTGAATTTGGTTGACGTACCATGATTCTACTGACTGGTGCGTTCATTGCATGTAAGTGTATATGTTCATCATTGAAGGAATATATTCCACATGAGTGTCCTTTTCCACCTACTTCAAATATTTCTCTAACCATTTCCATTGCTTGTTCAAATCCTTTATATTTATATAATGCTAGTAGAGTTGTCAATTTTTCATGTGAAAATAAGTGTTCTTCACCTATTCCATCACCCATTACCATTATGAATTTTCTATCCTCTGGTATTTCAAAACCTGCTATTTTTGCTAATTGAGTTGCTGCTATAGCTACTGTATCTGCAAGTCTCTTTCCATTTTCATCCCACATTACTTTTTTCAATGCTTCTTTTTCTTTTTCGTTTGCTAAATATCCGCCAACGTTTTGAAGTTCTTTTACCATTTTATCAAATATGCTTGCTTCAATGACTAAATTGCCATCTGCTGAACAACCTGAACCGAAGTCTGATGTCTTGCTTAACATTGTGTTTCTTGCTGCTTCTTTAATGTCTGCAGTTTCATCGATTACCATTGATGAGTTTCCTGCACCTACTCCATATGCTGGAGTTCCTGCTGTATATACACGTCTTACTACGTTTTGTCCACCTGTAGCCATTACTAAATCTGCTTCAGCTGCTACTGCCATTGACATAGCCTTATTTGGATTTCCCTTTAAACATTGAAGAACATCTGGATTTACTCCTTCTTTTCTCAAGGCTTCTCTCATTAGTTCCACTGTCTTATTAGTAGTCTGTTTTGAACGTGGATGTGGCGAGAAGATGACTACGTCTCTTGCCTTTATAGCATTGATAGCTGTTCCTGCTGGAGTTAGGTCTGGGTTAGTAGTTGGTATCAATGAAGCTATGATGCCAGCTGGTTTACCATATTTAACGATTCCCTTTTCAGGAATTTCCTCTACTATACCAACACTTTTTTGTCTAAGAGCATCTCTTAGAACCCCTCTTATCTTGAATCTCTTGTTCATTCTTGATACTGGATCACCTAAGCCCGTTTCCTCGATACCGAATGCTACTAGCTCCTCAAAAGTCTTTTTATTAGCTACTGACCATGCTACAGTTCTGATTAATCGGTCCACTTTTTCTTGGTCGAATATTTCAATTTCTTTTAGTGCCGTTCTAGCTTTAGAAAACACCTCTTCTAATTCGGCAATTTGTTCATCCGATAAATCTGGATATTTAACCCTTAAGCTTTTATTATCCTTAGCCATTTGTATACCTCCTATATAATATTTAATGTATATCATGTTTAGTTTCTTTCTAATTACATATTATTATGGAATGTCAGAAAAGTCTAATACTTATATTTTATTAGATTGATAGAAATTTTCTATGATTATATAGCACAAAAAATTACTTTATGATATATTTAAATTAAGAATATAATAGGGTGGATGATTGTATGACTTTAAAACAATTAGAGTATTTCAGGGTATTGGCAGAAGTACAGCATTATACAAGGGCAGCCGAGAAGCTATTGATTTCTCAGCCTAGTCTTAGCTATTCCATATCCGAACTGGAAAAGGAATTAAACGTACCTCTTTTTGAAAAAAGGGGTAAAAAGATTATTTTAAATAATTATGGAAAGTTATTTCTTACTTATGTAAATGAAGCTCTAGACAAGCTTGATGAAGGTATGAAGCAGTTAAATATACTAATAGACCCTAGCCATGGCACTGTAAATTTAGGATATATTTATAGTGTTGGATCATCCCTACTAGCAAATATGATAGAGAATTTTTATGAAGACAATTCAAACAAAGAGATAAATTTCAATTTTATACAAAATACAAGTAAAAATATAATAAAGGATTTAATGGATGGGAAAACTGATTTGGCTATAAGCGGTGTCCATAGCTCTACGGAATATATAAGTTCAATTCCAATATTGGATCAGGAACTTTTCTTGATAGTTTATAAGGGGCATAGGTTGGCTAAAAGAAAAGAAGTTGAATTAGAAGAAATTGCTAAGGAACCAATTATATTGCTTAATAAAAACACTGGTATCCGATTGATGCTTGATAAGATATTTGAAAAGGCAAATATAAAGCCAAATATCGCCTTTGAAGCAGAGGAATGCAATGCAGTTACAGCTTTTGTGTCATCAAAGCTTGGAATTGCCATATTACCGATGGTTCCATCTATAGATGAAAATAAGGTATCAATTTTAAGAATAAAGAGCCCAGTATGTAGAAGAACTTTATATTTATCTTGGGTAGAAGATAGATTTATGCCCACACCTGTTGAAAAATTTAAAGGTCTAGTTATAGAGAAGTTTGCTTTAAATAATAAATTGGAGCTATTATAGCAATTAGAATGATGTAATAACTTTGTAATATGTTATTGTATTGCAATGTGATACAATAGAAGAAAATAAAATGAATGAAAAAGAAGGTGGCTATATATATGAGAAGGATGAAGAAGAAATTGTTATTTATGACAATGGCAGGAATCCTGACACTTAGCAATATTTCCAGTACGAAAGTCATGGCGGCTAATCCAATAAAATTGGTCGTAAATGGAAAGGATATTACTAATCTTTCCAGTCCAATTATTGAAAATGACAGAACTTTAGTACCTATTAGATTTATGTCAGAGGAACTAGGGGCTAAGGTTACATGGAATGATAATGCAAGAACGGTTTTAGTTGAAAATGGAAATGATTCCGTGCTTCTTAGGATAGGAAACAATCTAGTTGAATATAACAATGGGGCCGATTATCAGATAAGTGATGTGGCAGCCAAGATTTTTAAAGATCGTACCTATGTACCACTAAGGTTGGTTAGCAATGCTTTAAACATAGGAGTTGATTGGGATGATACTCAAAGAACTGTAGATGTTGATTCAAATAAAGAAGCAGTACCTACAGAATTATCTGATGTTAAAATACTGTCTCAAACACCTGGACAAGCTATAGAAGGGAAGACAAAGCTTCAATTAGGTTCTACAGAAAAATATATGACTGAAGGAAATGAAGTCAAATTTCTTTTGTTGGATCCTGCAACAGCAAAAGGATTTATAATAGCAAGAGGAAAAGATATAAATGGAAGCTATGATTTTATGCCAAAGATAGAGGATGCAGGCAATAAAATTTTAGCTGGTGCAATATACGATAAAAATGGCAAATTTGTTGCAGGTGATTCCATTCCTGTAAGTATAAATGTGAATCCAAAAGTAAATGTATCAGGAATATATGATGGACAAGTAATAAACAAAAATGCGGCAATAAAAGCTGATTTAAACTTTTTTGCTCACTATATTAAATATGAAATATCCAATTTAGATAATGGCAAGGTTACTCTAACAGAGGAAATGGATCCATTAGGTTCATACAATTGGAGTCCAATGCTGTCAAGCAATGGAGCATATTCAATTAGGATATTAGCCTATGATAGTAACAACAAAGAATATGCAAGCCAGCCTGTAGTAGTAGATGTAGACGTTGAGCGAAGTCTTGTATTATCAGGGGTTACTGCTGGTAGTACAGTAAATAAGGCGGTGACATTGATAGCAGAACGAAACTTTGATGTAAGCTCTACAGAGTATTTGATGAAAGATGTCAATACTGGGGAAGAAAAAACTATCGCAAAGCTGCCATACGGTGGGTACAAGTGGTTTCCGGCACCTGAAGATTCCGGTACAAAAGACCTTATTGTAAGGGTAATAGCTGCAGGGGTTGTTTATGACAGTGAGCCTATAAGGGTAACTGTAGATGGAAGTCCGAAACTATTGCTTCAAGGGGTTGGACCTAGACAGGTGATTACAGGTGAGACAAAGATAGGTTTATCAAGCAATGTAAAGGTAGATTCCGTAAATTATATAATGATAAAAGATGGTACAAGAAAAGTATTTGCATCAAATATGGCCGTAACAGATGAATTTAACTATACACCTGTAAAAGCAGATGAGGGAAATGTAATTATACAGGCAGAAGGCATGTATAATGGCAAAAAGATATCAACTGAGCAGGTTCAAGTAAAGGTATTTTTGGGACAAACCTTTGGACCTAAACCAATTATTGAAAAGGATAAATATTTAGGCTTTGCTTCTAATTTGGCAAAAGAATATTACAAAAAAAGTGGTATGTCAGCAGCACTTCAGACTGCACAATCAATTCTTGAAACAGGTTGGGGACAAAGCGTACCTGTAGACAAATATACAGGTAAATTATCAAACAATCTATTTGGTATAAAGGGAGCTGGACCAGCTGGTAGTGTTATCTCAAATACTTGGGAGGTATATAACGGCGTAACATATAGGGTGGATGCTGATTTTAGAGCATATAATAGTCCAGAGCTAAGCTGGGCAGACCACAAGGAATTTTTAAACAAGGATAGATATTCAGAATTCAGATCTGTAATGTTTGATTATTCCCAAGGAGCGTGGGCTCTAAAGAGAGCAGGATATGCAACAGATCCACAATATGCATTAAAGCTAATGCAATTAATAAAACAATACAATTTAGATGAATTAGATAAAGTGGGGATTTAAGAGCTCATAAAAAACAAGTAAGGCATTTGCCTTACTTGTTTTGTTTCAACCATTCAATAGCTGTATTAGCATATACAGCAGCACCAATATAAAATACA
>ENA-UOOK01000167-UOOK01000167.1-fermentation-metagenome-genome-assembly--contig:-NODE-167-length-80739-cov-12.362017_pt1 | contig 80739 bp, 70 predicted proteins | sample MGYA00245777_ERZ724023 | MGnify/ENA primary metagenome ERZ724023 (study PRJEB28704, sample SAMN03018312) | fermentation metagenome | biome: anthropogenic terrestrial biome; feature: soil; material...
AAATGTTAAATATTACATTTAATAAAATAATTACTTGCACATCTGAAATTGATGTGTTTTTTTATTTCTATGAAAGAAAACAAGCAAATGTAGACAGAAAGATATGAAGATTATGATAAGAAGTGGTGGGTGGTACTTTAGGATGTATAAATGTTAGTAACTGTAAGTTTATTAGATAGAATGTATGTGCTATAATATTTATAAATAGGTATTTGAAGAGGAGTGTATTCTACGCTAGCATTTGCTGATGTATTCCAATTTATATAGATAATTTTTGAAGAAGGGACTGAAGAGTAAAATGAAGAATAGAACCTATATCGCAATAGATTTAAAATCCTTCTACGCTTCAGTGGAGTGTGTGGAAAGAGGACTTGATCCGTTGACAACTAATCTTGTTGTAGCTGATGCAAGTCGTACGGAAAAGACCATTTGTCTTGCTGTCTCTCCCTCCCTCAAATCATACGGTATTCCTGGGAGAGCGAGACTATTTGAGGTTGTGCAGAAGGTTAAGGAAGTAAACGCATTACGGCTAATCAAAGCACCAGGTCATGTCTTTTCTGGTTCGTCTTTCGACGATACAAAAGTAAAATCCTCATCGGATATCTCTCTAGACTATATTGCTGCTCCACCAAGAATGGCATATTATTTAGAGTATAGTGCGCAGATTTATAATATATATTTGAAATACATTGCACCTGAAGATATCCATGTCTACTCCATTGATGAGGTATTCATTGATGCCAGTGATTATTTGAAAACCTACAATCTTTCAGCTCGTGAACTTGCTACAAAAATGATCTTAGATGTTCTTAAAACCACAGGCATTACGGCATCAGTGGGAATTGGTACAAATCTATACCTAGCTAAAGTTGCAATGGATATTCAAGCAAAAAAAATTCCGATAAATAAAGATGGTGTTCAAATCGCCGAATTAGATGAAATGAGCTATCGTCGCTTGCTGTGGTCACACCATCCGCTAACAGACTTTTGGCGAGTTGGAAAGGGATATGCTAAGAAGTTGGAGGAACAAGGTCTCTTTACAATGGGAGATATTGCAAGATGTTCTATCGGAAAGTTCAATGATCATTACAACGAGGATTTACTATATAAGATGTTTGGTATCAATGCGGAGCTGTTGATTGACCATGCGTGGGGTTGGGAACCATGTACTATTGCTGATATTAAAACGTATAAGCCGAAGACGAACAGTATTGGCTCGGGGCAGGTGCTACACTGCGGGTATACCTTTGATGAAGCCAAGCTGATTGTGCGGGAAATGACGGATTTACTGGTACTTGATATAGTGGATAAAAGGCTTGTGACAGATCAACTTGTTTTGACAGTTGGATATGATATTGAAAATCTGACAAATCCAGAGATAAGGAAATCATATCAGGGAGAGATTACTACTGACCACTATGGACGTTCCGTCCCGAAGTCGAGTCATGGAACGGCAAATCTTGGTAGACAGACTTCTTCCACAAAACTGATTATGGATGCGGTTACAGAGTTGTTCGAACGTATTGTTGACAAAAGTCTTCTAATCAGGAGAGTCAACATTACAGCAAATAATGTTGTTGATGAGATAACTGTTCAAAATACGGATAATTCTGAACAACTTAGCCTCTTTACAGATTATGTGGCTCTACAAAAGAAGAAAGACAAAGAAGAATCTGAATTTGCACGAGAAAAAAGGATACAGAAAACAATTTTGGATATAAAAAAGAAATATGGCAAGAATGCCATTTTAAAGGGTATGAATTTGAAGGAAGGGGCTACAACATTGGAACGAAACAAACAGATTGGAGGGCATAAGGCTTGACGAGAAAATATGATGATATCATACATTTACCACACCATGTTTCTAAGACACGACCCCAGATGGCAGTAAGTGATAGAGCGGCTCAATTTTCTCCTTTTGCTGCCTTAACTGGTCATGACGCTGCTATAAAAGAAACTGCAAGATTGACTGAGAAGAGGGTTGAGTTGGACGAATACATAAAGGAGGCTATAAATCGTAAGCTACAAATTATAGTAGATCGGATTAAAGAGCATCCTGAAATTGTAGTAACATACTTCAAACCAGATGAAAAGAAGGATGGAGGTGCCTATGTTACTGCTGCTGGTATGGCAAAAAAAATAGACCAATATCAACGTGTTGTCATTATGAATGATGATACAGAAATTCCCATTGATGAAATTATTAGCATTGATGGGAAGATATTTGATACTATGATGTTTCAATAAGTGATGAGTGAGTAATGTAACAAAAGTTCCTACTAATAATCAAAGTGGGATAAAAGGTGTTTCATATAGAAGAGGTTGTAATCATTAGCTCTTGACAAATAAAATTAAAACAAATATTATAATATATAGCATTACAAAGGAGTTTTATCATATGAGGCATAATATTTTTAAATAACTATTAATAAAATAGAATGAGTACATTTTCCGTACGATATAATATTTGTATGGCTTATTAATTGTACTTTTATTTAAAAATATTCTCATAATAATAAATTTATTTTTAAGTATTATATAGCATTGATTAGATTAAGATATAACATCATGCGTTATGTCCAATTATGTATGTTATATTTACCTAAGTGATTATATAAAAAACAAGTTCCCCTGTGAAGAGAATATTTTTTTCATAGGGGATTTTTATATAATTATGGAGGTATAAATGAAAATTATTAATATAGGAATTTTAGCACATGTTGATGCAGGAAAAACAACTGTTACAGAAGGTTTATTATATAGAAGTGGTGTAATTAATAAAATAGGTAGAGTTGATAATGGTACAACAATAACAGATTCAATGGAACTTGAAAGAGACAGAGGTATAACTATACGGGCTTCTACAGTTTCATTTAATTACAATTACACTAAAGTTAATATCATAGATACTCCCGGACATATGGATTTTATTGCTGAAGTTGAACGAACTTTAAGAGTGTTGGATGGTGCTGTTTTAGTAATTTCAGCGAAAGAAGGAATTCAAATTCAAACTAAAATTATTTTTAACACTTTGGTAAAATTAAATATTCCAACACTTATATTTATTAATAAGATAGATAGAAAGGGCGTATGTTTAGATGAAATATACACTCAAATACAAGAGAAATTAACTTCTAACCTTGCAATAATGCAATCTGTTAGAATAAAAGATAAAGGTGATTTTGAATTGATAAATATAAATGATGATAAAGTAATTCAAAATCAAATATCAGAAAAATTGTTAGATATAAATGATAATTTGGCGGGAAAGTATATAAATGGATATTTAATTACAGAAAATGAGTACTACAATGTATTTTTGGATGAAATCAATAACTGCAATCTTTATCCTGTTTTTCATGGTTCTGCTTTGAAAAATATTGGAATTGATGAGCTGCTATTTGCTATTACAAGTTATCTTCCCATAAAAAATGATAATACTGTAGATAATTTGTCTGCATATGTTTATAAAATTGATAGAGGGGAAGAATCTCGTAAGCTTACTTATTTAAGAATATTCAGTGGAAATATAAAAACACGCCAAGATGTTCCCATAAATGATACAGGAGAAACTATTAAAATAAAAAATCTTGAGTCGATTATTAATGGAGAAATTGTGAGGGTGGATCAGGTTAATAGTGGGGATATTGCTATTATTCCTAATGTTAATTCTCTTAAGATTGGTGATTTTATTGGTGAGAAATATGATGAGGCTCTAGATATAAAGATAGCTCAGCCAGCATTGAGAGCCTCAATTAAACCTTGTAATCTAAGTGAAAGGGGAAAACTCATAAGGGCATTATTTGAATTAACTGAAGAAGATCCATTTCTAGATTGTGAAATTAACGAAGATACTGAAGAAATTATGTTAAAACTATTTGGAAATATTCAAATGGAGGTAATAGAGTCATTGCTTAAAAATAGGTATAAAATAGATGCTAAATTTGGTGAACTGAAAACAATATATAAAGAACGACCTAAAAAGAACTCTAAAGCAGTAATCCATATAGAAATTCCACCAAATCCTTATTGGGCATCTATTGGTTTATCCATAGAACCACTACCAATAGGCTCAGGATTATTGTATGAGACCAAGGTGTCCTATGGATATCTTAATAATTCATTTCAATATGCAGTAAAAGATGCAGTAAAAAGGGCTTGTAAAGAAGGACTTTATGGATGGGGGGTTACAGATATAAAGGTGACCTTTGTCTATGGATTATACTATAGCCCTGTTAGTACCCCTTCGGATTTTAGGAATTTAACACCTTATGTATTTTGGGAAGCCCTTCGAAAATCAGGAACGGAAATATTAGAACCTTATTTAAAATATATAGTTCAAGTTCCAAATGATTTATGTGGAAGAGTTATGAGTGATCTTGAGAAGATGAGGGCTTCTATTTCAGATATAATAGCTAAAGGAGAAGAGATAACTTTAACTGGAAAAATACCTGTTGATACATCAAAGTTCTATCAAGCAGAATTACTTTCCTATTCAAATGGAAAGGGTATTTTTATTACTGAGTCTTGCGGTTATGATATATATGACGGTGAGCTGATAATTAATAATATTAAAAATAACGATAGTAATAAAGCAGGATTAAGATATTTATTTCAGAAACAAGATGAAAATTAGAATCTATACTATTTTTCAACGTGGGAAACCAAAGTGGCTATATTTCCAAATGAACGAACAGTTGTTTTGTACAAATGCATAGAAAAATTACTTGTAGACTAAAATCCTAATAAGTGTTATAGTAATATGTTTGTTTATTGACTATAGTTGATATTTACGGTAGTATAGAATAAAGTATTTATTAAGGTGGTGTGATGAATGAATTTGGAAGATAGAGTAATAAAAGAGCTTCTGAAAAGAAAGTTTGGTGGGAATGCAAGAAAGACCATGAGTGGTGTTGTAAAAACAATATAGAGGTTATTGATATTATAGTGACCTTTGGTAGATCTAACATGATCTGAATAACTACTACTATAGGGATATCACAAAGATATCCCTATAGTTACCCTCATTAAGCTCGTCTTTTTTAATTAGTCTAATTTAATTCTAATACAATCTAGTTGTTTATGAATTAGTTGTCTGTCCTCCATCAACGTGAAGAACCTGACCAGTTACAAATCGAGAATCATCAGATGCTAAGTATACATATGTAGGAGCTAGTTCAAATGGTTGACCAACACGCATCAGCATATTATCTTCGGGGATTGCTACTACATCCGCAGAAAAACTTGCAGGAATCAGAGGTGTCCATATTTCTCCTGGAGCCACAGCATTGACCCGTATTCCCTGTTTACCTAAATTCCTGGCTAAAGCTCTTGTAAAACCAACGATGGCCCCTTTGGTAGAGGTATAATCAATAAGCTGGTCTGAGCCCATATAAGTTACAACTGATGTTGTACCGATTATCGAACTACCTGCATGAAGGTGGGGAAGTGCTGCTTTTGTAACATAAAAATGTGGATAAAAGTTTGTCTTAAAGGTTTCATCGAACTGTTCGTCACTGATATCTAAAAGACTTGGCTGTGGAAATTGTACAGCTGCGTTGTTACATAGAATATCTAATTTCCCGAAAGTTCTTATCGTGTCATCAACTATATCATAGCAATGTTGCCTGTCTCTTAAATCTCCGGGAAGCAAAAGACATCTGCGTCCTAGTTCTTCTATACGTCTTTTTGTTCTCATTGCATCATTTTGTTCATCAAGATAGGAAATCGCCACATCAGCTCCTTCTTTAGCAAAAGCTATAGCAGTGGCCGCACCGATACCACTATCACCTCCTGTAATCAAGGCAACTTTATCCAAAAGTTTATCAGAACCTTTATAATTTGGATTTTCTATGATTGGTCTCGGCACCATCAATTCTTCGAGTCCGGGCTGACGAAATTGATGTTGTTCAGGAAAACTGATAGGTATATCCTCATATCGTGTAATAGTACCATAATTTGGGTACATTGGATATGGTTTAAGTATCAAATTTTTTTCGAAATATTTCAGTAAATCATTCATGATTTGCTCATTTGTAGGATTGTTAGTTGAAGAAGAATTCTGATTATTATTACTATCCACATTAATCACCTTATTTTATAAGAAATTCATCTAAATTTCTTATAAATTCCCTTTCTTTTTTATTTATTTCTACTACTTTTATACATTTTAAATTACAGGATAATTTAGTTCATACCTTGGATTAGTATAGTACGGAGGTCTAGGTCCAATCAGGGGCATTGTCCATACAAAGTTAAGGTATTTTACAGGCATGGTTTCATCGGAATAGTTTAAGAGCAGCAATTGTACAAACTGGTTGATTATGAGCATTACACATCCCTCACTTTTATATTTTAGTTAAGTATATTATCTATATTTTATATTATTCTAAAATATTAGTTTTTTATACCGGTTATTTACCGCAGCATAGGTCATGGGAAGTAGGAGAGGGTGTAAGGCTTTCCCGCAAAAATGTACTTAGTTACAAAGTTATTGTTTAAAAAGATCTCAAGCTATTATATAATTAATGAATATAAGCGGGTACGGCAAGTAAAGATTATTTATTCTAAAGCTGTCACTTTGAGGAGGAAGTTCATGAACTGGAAATTCTGGAAGAATAATAAAAGACTTAAGGAAAAACAAACACTAGAAATGTTGATAGATGAAGTGTATCAAACAAATAAGAAATTATGTATAATTGAAGAGTATATACAAAAATATGATGAAAAATTTCAAGAGATGAATGAGCATATAGAAAATAACGAGGACTTAATTCAGAAATCCTTGAGGGTACACTTTAAATCAAACCAAGAGATTACAAAAAAGCTAGAGCAAATTAATGATAGAATCGATAAAACAGTGGATTATAGTAAAAAATATGTTGAAGTTCTGCATGATAAAGATAATTTAATAAAGGATAGAAACTTCATATTAGAAAAGTATATTCAGTGGTTGGATGATATTGATTTAATTTATGACAAGCTTAATGTACAGGGGCAGGAATATTGGATCTCTTTATTAAAAAATTGGCAAAGTCAAATTATAAAAGCTTTAGAAGTAGTAGGCATATTTGAAATTGATATCCTAGGTAATAGCTTTAGACCTGCAATTAGTGAATCCGTAAGCACAAAAAAGAAAGAAAAAAATAAAGAGTATAAGCCCTATGAGGTTGTGGATGTATTACAAAGGGGTTTTGTCTTTAATGATGGAACTTTATTAAGAAAAGCAAAGGTTATAACTATTGATGAGGGGGATAAAAAAGAATGAAGAATAAGGACTATGAAGAAAAAAGTTTTAGACCTATTGTAGGTATAGATTTAGGAACAACCAATTCCGCTGTGGCTTATATCCGAAGTGGAAAACCTCAAATAATACCTTCCCCTAAAGGAGAAAAAATCATACCTTCTGTGGTACTGATTGATTTGGAAAATGATGTTGTGGTTGGGAAAGATGCCTTAGATGCATTAGTTGCTATGCCAAATCGCACAATTGCTGCTATAAAGCGAAAAATGGGATCTAATGACCCGATAACTATTGCCGAGAAAGAATTACTACCCCATGAAGTATCTGCACTAATTCTAAAAGAATTAAAAAATTACGTAGATGATTTATATGGAGAAGGAGAAAAGGAAGCTGTAATAACAGTGCCGGCATATTTTACAGATGCACAACGTAGGGCTACAAAGCAAGCCGGAGAATTAGCAGGATTTGTAGTAGAACGTATCATAAATGAGCCGACAGCCGCTGCCCTAGCCTATGGGCTTGATAATTTAAAAAAAGATGGGCATATACTTGTTTATGATCTAGGTGGAGGTACTTTTGATGTATCCATAGTGGAAATGATGAGTGGAATATTGGAGGTAAAAGCTTCTACCGGAAATAATTCTTTAGGTGGAGAGGACTTCGACTGGAGACTTGTAGATTACCTTTCAGAAAAAATAATAGATGAACACAAAATTGATCCTAGAGAAGATATTAGAGCAAAAGCCTTATTAAAAAAAGAAGCAGAAAACATAAAGATTAGACTTTCATCTGAAGAAAGTGTTAAGGTAGTTATGCCAGTTGTAACAGTTAAGGATAATCAGCCAATAGGTTTAAATATTATAATTAATCGTGGGGAATTTATTAGCTTAATTGAAGATTTGCTTCAGGAAACCGTTGATTTAACAAAAAGTGTTTTAGGGGATGCAGAGCTTTCGGTTACAGATATAGATGAAATACTTCTTGTTGGAGGTTCAACGAGAATACCTAGGGTATATGAGTTGATTTCTAATATTTTTGATAAAAATCCAAGAAATGAAATTAATCCCGATGAAGCAGTTGCTTTAGGTGCAGCGGTACAAGCAGGATTGAAATCAGGGCAACTTTCTAAAAGTGGACTTATTGCTACAGATGTAGCACCGTTTTCTATGGGTATAGCAGTACTAAAGGAATGGAAATCCTCAACCTTAAGACCAGGTTGCTTTGCTGTGATTATCCCTAAAAATACAACTATACCAGTAACGCGAAGTGAAAAGTATACTACATCCTATGACGGTCAAACTGCAGTATCCATTGAGATATATCAGGGTGAGAATGAATGGGTTCGAAGCAATTATAAATTAGGAGAATTTTTGCTAGAAGGAATTCCAGCTAATGGTGCAGGTCAGGAAATTATAGAAGTGAAATTTAGATATAATCTCAATGGGATATTGGAGGTTCATGCAAAATGTGTTTCAACAGATAAAGAGATGACAGTGACTGTACAGGATGCTCTAGACCGTGATTCTGAAGAGATGTTTAAAGATAGTATGGAAAAAATAAAATCTCTATATGATGAAATAGAGGAAGAAGACATAGATTTACAAGAATTAATTACTTTAGACGATGATGATAAAATTGATGAAGAAGAGTCATGGGAAGCCTTAGTGGAAGAAGCAAGGACTCAGATAGATAATTTAAACAATCTAAAGGAATCTATGACTGAAAAAAACCAACAAAAAAAGGCGGATAAATTAATTAATCGATTAGAAGAATCAATAGAGGAACAGGATATGGATACCTTGAGCTCGACAATAGAAGATGCAGTAGACTTTATGATCGATTTTAATTATAGGAGTTGAACTTATGGCAGAAAGACCATTTTTCAGAAGAAAGAAACGAAAAAAAGAAAAAATTGAAAACCTTTATAAGATATTAGGTACTAGGTCTAATATTAGTCAGGAGAGAATTAAGGAAAAATATATAGAGAAGCTAAGGGAATTCCCCCCTGAAACTCACCCGGAAGAGTTTCAGGAGATTAGAAGAGCCTATGAAACCCTAAAAGACCCTAAAAAACGTAAGCAATATGATATGATGCGAAAATATGGAGATAAAATCGAGAGCATCATGGAAGAAGTTAGGTTTCTAATGGTAATAGAAAATTATAAAAAGGCTGAAAAACTATTAAAATACGTAGATGAGATTGATCCAGATAATATAGTTGTTAAGCTAACACAGGCTGAATTAGCATTGGCACAAGAGAAGTTTGAGAGATTTTATTCCCTTATAGATGAACTCTTAGAAAAGTGTGATACAGAAAAGAAAGAATACATTATATTTATAAAATTTACTATGCTTATCACAAATGGTTACGAGGATAGAGCCTTAGAGGCGCTTGAACATGGAAAAGAGTATATTGTAAATAAAAAGGATTACCATAGGCTTCGAATAAATGCATTTGTTGAAATGGAAGATTATAAAAAAGCTTGGGGAGAGTTTAAATATGCTATACCTTCTATCGAGGATATAGGCATAGATGAAGTGGATATTTTAATTACCTGGTTAAATACTGCGATAGATCTTGAAAAGTGGGGAGAAATATCAAAAATTCAAAATTACTTTAGAAAGTTATCTAAAACAATCATAGATGAAGAAGAGATATCCATATTAAAGGATCAATTGTTAGAGGAAGCAGAGTCTTATGCAGATGCCGCCCGTTACAGGGCAGCGGACGTCTTTATGCAAATTGTTAGTCAAATAGACCAAAAGGATATATATATCAAGGAACGTAAAAGAGAAATTCAAAGAATTGCAAAACTAGACATGGAATTATCTCGTTCACTTAAGGACATGGAAATGTTTCCATATGTTCATATGAAGGTTTTAGATCTATATTATTCTAAATATTCCTGTGACGAATGCTATGCTGATTTTCTAAATGAATATCCTCATGACATGATGAGCGAAATGGAATGTATGAAGGAAGAAATTGCTTATGGTGTTCTACGAATGAAGAAAAAATACCCTTCTCTATATAAAGAATTTAATAAAGAATTGGTAGAGTTATTTAATGAATCTACAGAAGGATTAAATCGAGAGCAAAGAAGGAGATTAAAGTAATCTTCTTTCGGCTGTGTTAATAATTTGCTAATTTTAAATAAGGAGCCCTAGGGCTCCTTATTTAAATCTAATGGAAGTATTAAAATAATCGGAATTTATTCCACTTTATGAGTTAAAAATAAAAGCACTATTTATGCTCTAGAACTTCAACGAATTTTCCTATGATGTTTATTTCACTTATAGGATGTTTAATCGGCGGATATGCTGGGTTGGCTGAACGAAGCTCACATTCTTCACCAATCAGGTAAAAGTATTTGATTATGGATTTACCATTTATATTGATTAAAGCTATTTCTCCATTCTCTACCTTTGGTTGTGCTTTGAAAATGACTAAATCACCATCTTTTATGTCTGCATCTATCATACTGTCTCCTCTTGCCCTAATGATAAATGAATTAGGTAAATCTCCTTTATATACTTTGATACCTTCAATTGGAACTCCCGTAGCTATATCTCCTAAAATCGGGAGATATACTGTAGGTTCTTCTCTTACTATTTTACTTAAATTACTCTTATATACAGTATTTATTTGTTCTTTATAGGTAACTTCATGGACATCCTTTTTCCTTCTTAATATTAGGAATTCTATAAAAGTGTTTAAGTCCTTTTTATCAGCTTCTGTAAGATTCTTAAAACCATATGAGAGTAAAGGATTTATGTTATTAGCTTCTTTTCCGGTTAATAACCAATCTGAAGTAACATTAAAAAAAGTACTTAAAGCTAATAAATTCACTGTTGAAGGACTTGAATTGCCATTTTCCCAGTCACTTATGTTACTTGAGCGAACGTTAATAGCCTCAGCTAATTTAGCCATTGATAAGCCACTCTTTTTTCTTAACGAACGTATTCTATCACCTAAATTACCCATAAGATTCCCCTTTCTAATTTTTTTAAAGAGTATTAATATAAATAATGCTTTGAAAACAGAATATAAGTATTGACATTACTCTGAATAAAGAGTAAACTATATTTAATGGCATATTTACCACGACTTAATTTTATCACAACTATCTATATAACTGAATATATAGTTGTGCAAATTTTGGATTTAAGTAAGATTAAATAAATCATAGGGGTGAGTGGAATGAAACAGAGGATAACACCTTGGGGAATTAAGGTAAAGAAAAGGCTGATAGACTTAAATATGTCACAGGTGGCTTTTTGCAAAAAGTATGGCATACCGGAAAACAGATTTTCAGAAATGATTACTGGATTAAAACCAAATTACAAGCACAAAAAAGTAGTGAATAAAATACTGAAGATAGATGAGATAGCATAATTGTATTCAATATCATTAGATTAATACATAACAAATGGAATAACCGTTGAATATAAGAAATTGGTAAATGTTATAAGCATCTTTAGTACATTCATTAATGTTTACATAAGAAATAAAAAGTTAATGGTGAATCCAATTAGCTTGAAAACGTTTGTAATATCTATAGCATACAAAAAAATAAGTCTTGAAAGGAGATTGTGCATGAGAAAAAGAATTTGTTGCATTTTAATTGTTTGTCTTATTATTACACCTATTCTCAATGGTTGTAGTGGGCAATCAAATGTACCAGCCAACCAAGAATCAGGTCAAACTAGCAATAGTAGTGATGAAATTAGGGTAGGAGTTGTATTGCCTTTATCAGGACCAAATGCGCATGAGGGAGAATTGTGTAGAAATGCAATGGAGTTTGCTACAGAAAAGATTAATAATGAAGGCGGAATTAAGGCACTTGAAGGGAAAAAACTAAAGCTAGTCTTTGGTGATCATACTGGAAATGCTCAGGTTGCAATTAATGAAACCGAGAGGATTTTACTAAATGAGAAAGTCATTGCACTACTTGGACCGTATAATAGTGCAGTAGGATATACAACTTCACAGGTTGCAGAGAAGTATGGTATACCTTATTTACTTAATAACTCAGTTGCTGATGATATCCTAATGAAGGGATATAAGTGGGTTTTTAGAGCTAATCAAACCTCATCAAGTAATGCAGTAGATCAACTAAGCTTCTTAAAAAATGTTAAAGATATTACTGGTAAGGAAATTAAAAATATCGCTTTAATTTATGAGAATACTGAATGGGGAGCTTCTGCAGCTAATGCAATCAAAGAGTTATCTTCAGATGAAGGATTTAATATTGTTTTATTTGAATCCTACCCTGCTAATACACCTGATATGTCTTCACTAGTAATTAAATTAAAAAATTCTGGAGCAGATATAGTTATACCAGAATCATATTTAAATGATGCCCTATTATTTATGAAGACATTGAAAGAAATGAAGGTAGATATACCTGTTTTTGGAGGAGGTGGAGGATTTACAGATCCTGAATTTTTAAAACAAGCTGGAGATAATGCAGAAAATATGTTCATTTTAATGGCTTGGAGTACTGATATTTTAGCTAAAAAGGATCAGTGGGCAACAGATTATAATAATGAATTTAAAGGAAGATATGGTTATGACTTTTCAGAATTACCAAGCAACTCATATCAAAATGTATACATTTTAGCAGATGCATTAGAAAGAGCAGAATCAACAGAACCGAAATCCTTAAGAGAGGCTCTTTTAGAAACAGATATAACAGAAGGTGAGGCATTGATTAATCCATATAAAGGAATTAAGTTTGGAACTGTACGTGGTATGGTTAATCAAAATATTTATGCACAAATGCTAGTTTCACAAGTTCAGAATGGGAAATTGAGAGTTGTTTGGCCAGAAGAATTCGCACCTGAAGATGTAAATATGATATGGAAATAGTTGATGGTATATACTCTCCTGCTAAATAAATAGTAGGAGAGTATATTAACTATGAATAATATAAGGAGGAAAATATGCTAATTCAATTATCACAACCATTGTTATCTGGTTTTCTCATGGGAGGCATTTATGGATTAATTGCTTTTGGACTAAGTTTAGTTTTTGGTGTAATGCGTGTAAGTAACTATGCACATGGTGACTTATTGATGATTGCAATGTATCTAGCAGCCTATTTATGGAATGTTTTTGGTATACAGCCGTATATTTCAATTATTATCGTTGGTGTAATACTATTTGCTATAGGTTTTCTTTTACAAAAAACTGCTATTAATACAATACTTAAGAGTGATAAATCACGAGAGCCGATAAGGGTGCTTTTATTTACGGCTGGACTATCAATATTTTTACAAAATATTGCATTAATGATTATGGGGGGATCTCCTCAAAGTGTTACTACAAATTTTAGTACAACTACTACTCAATTAAGGAGTTTAATTATTAGTTATCCAAGGTTATTAGCTTTTATTTTTTCTATTTTAATTACCATGGGTCTTTGGATTTTTATACAAAAAACTGATACAGGAAGAGCAATGAGAGCTGTTTCACAGGATCGTCAAACAGCACTGCTTATGGGAATAAATGAATATAAAACATATTCATTAGCCTTTGGAATTGGTGCAGGACTTTTAGGATTGGCAGGAGCTATGATATCACCATTTATGTACGTATTTCCAACTATGGGCTCAGGATATACTTTAAGATCTTATGTTATCGTAGCATTAGGAGGCATTGGAAGCATACCTGGGGCATTAATTGGAGGTATATTGATAGGAATAATCGAATCACTATCAGCACAAGTTATGCTTGCATCCTATTCTGAGGTTGTTGTCTTTATAATCTTTATTCTTGTTTTGGCAATTAAACCAACAGGAATGTTTGGAAAAGAATAACAATAGGAGGATATATGATTATGAAAATAATTAGGAAACAAACTTTGTTGATACTAGGGTCTTTATTATTAATTGCTTTGCCGTACATTTTTAAAAGTCCATACTTAGTACAGACATTTTCAATAATAATTTTTTACGCTTATATGGGATGTTGCTGGAATATCCTCGGTGGTTTAGCAGGACAGATTTCTATGGGGAATTCTGTGTATGCAGGAATTGGAGCTTATGCATCTACATTATTATTTATATATACGGAAATATCTCCATGGATTGGAATGCTTTTAGGCGGATTGATTTCAGGTATGATTTCCATATTAATAGGCTTGCCAACCTTTAGATTAAGGGGAACATACTACACACTTTCTACTATTGCATTTCTAACTGTAGTTAGAATAATTATATTAGCAAACCGAACCTTATTTGGACTTGAGACTCGTGGAGCACAGGGCTTACTTGTGCCTATGAGGGAAAGCTCTCTTGGTACAATGCAATTTATGAGTAAGATACCGTTTTATTATATTATTCTTATAATGACAATTTTGGTATCATTATTAACTTACTATTTAAAACATTCAAAAACTGGATATTATTTTGCTGCTATTAAAGCAAATCAAGATGCAGCAGCATCACTTGGTATTAATGTCACAGGGTATAAGCTTATTTGTTCATTTATAAGTGCATTCTTAACAGCACTTGGAGGTACATATTATGCACAATTAACAATGTACGTAGATCCTTCCACGCTATTAGGAAATCCAATAAGCCAGCAAATTGCAATAATGCCTATAGTAGGAGGAATGGGAACTGTACTGGGGCCTATTGTAGGAGCAGTGATTCTTGTACCACTTCAGGAAATAGCAAGGACAATGTTTGGCGATGCAGTTCAGGGCACCCATTTGGTAATTTATGGGCTAATCATGATGATAATTGTAGTATATGCACCAGGTGGTATAGTTTCATTATTTAAAAAGTCTATTAGTTCATCAAAAAGAGTTGTAGCAAAAACTGAGGTGATACAAAATGGCTAATCCAAAGGTTGTTCTGAAATTAAGAGGAGTAACTAAAAATTTTGGAGGGGTTTCAGCTGTAAATAACGTTTCTCTTGAGTTATTTGAGGGGGAGGTGTTTGGTCTAATTGGTCCTAATGGGGCTGGTAAAACAACCTTATTTAATGTAATAGCTGGATTTTATAAACCTACACAAGGGAAAGTAATTTTTAATGGCAGGGATATCAGTGGAAAGCCACCATATAAAATATGCAAATTAGGCTTAGGCAGAACTTTCCAAATTGTAAAGCCATTTGGTGATTTAACTGTGCTTGAAAATGTTATGATTGGTGCACTAAATAGAACACAAAATATGAAGGTTGCCAGGGAAAAGGCAAATGAAATTCTTGATATTACTAGACTGGCAGACAAGAGAGATAAAGTGGCAGGCTGTCTAAATATAGTTGATAGAAAACAAATTGAGATAGCAAGAGCACTAGCAACTAAACCAGATGTATTATTACTTGATGAGGTAATGGCAGGTCTAAATCCTTCTGAGTCAGCTGAGGTGGTAGAAATGATTCAACATCTTAGAAAGGTTACTGGGATTTCACTGCTACTTATAGAGCATGTAATGAGTGTTGTTATGAAACTTTCCGATAGGGTATGTGTTTTAGACCATGGTGAACTGATTGCTCAAGGTAAACCTACAGAGATTGCTCAAGATGAAAGGGTTATTAAGTCATATTTAGGAGATAGATATTATGCTAATACAGATAAATAATATAAATGTTTATTATGATGATTTTCATGTCTTAGACAATGTATCTTTAAATATAAATGAAGGAGAATGTATCACAATTCTTGGTTCTAACGGGGCAGGAAAAAGTAGCCTTATTAATTCAATCTCTGGAATTAACAAGGTGCGTTCAGGTGAAATTAAATTCAAAAAAACAACTATTAGCAATTTACCTGCTAATGAAATTGTGGATTTAGGAATCATTCAGGTTCCTGAAGGGAGAAAGCTATTTCCTTCATTAACAGTTAGGGAAAACTTACTTATAGGTGCATATAGTAAGTATGCAAAAGAGAGGAGAGAAAAACGCATTGACAAAGTTTTAGAGTTTGTTCCTGCTTTAAAGGATAAGATGAACCGTTTAGCTGGCTCCATGTCAGGTGGTGAGCAGCAAATGTGTGCAATTGGAAGAGGTTTAATGGGACAACCAAATGTGTTAATGCTTGATGAACCATCACTTGGTTTAGCTCCTAAAATAGTCGATGAAATGTTTAATATAATTATCCAAATAAAAAAGAGTGGGAAATCAATATTATTAGTTGAACAAAATGTAGGATTGAGCTTAGATATATCTGATAGAGCATATATACTTGAAAGTGGTAGAGTCGTGCTTTCGGGGACAGCAAAGGAGATTGAGGATAATCCTGAATTAAGGAAATCGTATTTAGGTATTTAAGAAATAACCATTTGCCATATTATGGTATGGCTTAAACTATATTTAATAGTATAAAGGAGGATGAAACAATGGTTAATTCATCAACAAGAGCTTTTGGGGGTCCAATGAAATATATTCAAGGTCTTGGTGAATTCAATAAGATGGCAGAGTATACCAATAATTATGGGGGGAGAGCATTTTTCCTAATTGATGGATTTTTATTTAAAAATCTTAACAATAGATTGGAATCTATTTATAAAGCTGGGGGATATCCTTACAATGCTGTACCTTTTAGTGGAGAATGCTGTCAAGAGGAAATAGAGCGTGTTAGTGACCTAGTGCGAAATGTTTCGGCTGATGTTCTCATTGGTGTAGGAGGAGGTAAAACACTTGATACTATGAAGGCAGTTGCTAGTGAACTAGGACTATCACTAATAATTGTACCTACTTCAGCTTCTACTGATGCACCTACATCTGCAATGTCTGTATTATATACTAAAGATGGTACTTATATAAAAAATATTCGTCATAAGAAAAATGCTGTACTAGTACTAATGGATACAGAAATAATATCCAAGGCTCCTATACGATTGTTTATTTCTGGCATGGGTGATGCTTTAGCAACATACTTTGAAGCAATGGCTAATGATGCTTCTGATTCTACAAATTATATTGGAAAAGGATATCGCCGTTGCAAGGCTGCAATGGCTATTGCAAAAGCTTGTTTTGAGATTCTAATGGAGGATGGAATTAAGGCAAAATTAGCTTTGGAAAGGAATATTTGTAGTGAAGCTGTAGAAAATGTTATAGAAGCTAATACATTAATGAGTGGTTTAGGTTTTGAAAATACTGGGTGTGCTTGTGCACATGGAATTCATGCTGGATTAACTGAATTACCTTCTACACATAAATTTTTCCATGGAGAGAAGGTAGCATTTGGAGTTTTATGTCAAATGATGCTTGAAAATACATGTAGTGAGTTATTTGAAAAGGTAATGGACTTTATGGTAAATATTGGGTTACCTGTTACTCTTAAACAATTAGATGTAGAAAATAATCCTGAAAATGTGAGAGTTATAGCACATTTCACTGCAATTGAAAATAAGCTTATTAAGTCTGAACCAATGGCTATTAATGAAGAGATTGTCTATAATGCAATTATGGCTGCGGATGCTATTGGAAACTACTGTTTAAACAAGAAAAATGGGAAATAGATTTAATTCGAGATACTTGCTAACTAAATTTTGAAAAAGCTTAAAAATTATTTTGAAAATTTAAATTCAATATGAATATTGAATAGATAAATTGTGTAAAGCCTTGTAGAGGAGAGTGTAAAGAATGAAACTTAACGTCGAAACAATCCATATTGATGATATTCAGTTTGGTAAAGAAACAATTCTCAAGGATGGTGTTTTGTATATAAATAAAGAAGATATACTTAATATTGCAAGGGAAGAGGAAGGGTTTGAAAATCTAAAAATCGATATTGCCAGACCTGGTGATTCTGCAAGAATAATTAATGTAGTTGATATAGTGCAACCAAGATGTAAGGTCAATGGGGGTATTGATTGGCCAGGTGTATTAACTGATGAGTATAAGATTGCGGGAAGTGGTACAACTAGAGTAGTTGCAGGAATGGGTGTAGTTTTATGCCAAAATAATACATACTGGTCAAGAAAATGGGGAGCATTTGATATGAGTGGTCCTTGCGCTGAGTATACACAATATGCTCAGATTCCAGAATTAATTCTTGAACCACTGGTTCCTGAGGCTGATTTTAGAGATTATCGTGAAGCTATAAGAAGAATTGGTTTTAAAACCAGTGTTATTCTTGCAAAGTCAACACTTGCTACAAAGGCTGAAAATGTGGAATCTCGTGGTAGAAAAGTATAGTAGTCACAGTAGTCGCTGTAGGGTTTTTCGGGGATAAATTAGTGGAATCTCGTGGTAGTAGTTGCAGTAGTCGCAGTAGTTGCTGTTGAAAAAGAAAGATAAATGGTATATAAATTGTCTGTATCTCAAAAGAAAGGAGTTCAGACAATGGAAGTAGTAAAAGCTAGAAATAAGGATGGATATACCAGGTATTATCTAAATGATGACAATGGAGAACCTATTGAAGAGATTCTAAGGTTCCTTAAGTTCAAGGACAATACAGGATATGCTAGGAACACATTGCGCATGTATTGTACTCATTTAAAACAGTATTATGACTATTTAGAAGAAAGGGAGAAAGGTTATCAGGATATAAATATTGATGATTTGGCTGGTTTTGTTGCATGGTTGCAGAATCCATATCTGGGATGTAAAGTAGTCCCCCTTAGATATGAAAATGTGAGACTACCACAGACTGTAAACAAAGCAGTTGATACAATAATAGCATTTTATGAGTATCTTGCAAGGCATGAGGAGTATGAAAAAATTCTTACTGCATCACTAGTTAAGTTTGTTAAGGCGCCTGGACGAAATTATCGTAGTTTTCTGTATAGAATCGCAGATAGTAGACCAGTCAAAAGCCATGTATTAAAGCTAAAAACACCAAGGCAAGAAATACGTACAGTGAAAAAAGAAGATATCCCAGCTCTGCTGAACACATGCACGAATTTAAGGGATTATCTGCTTGTGTATATGCTCTTTGAAACAGGGATGCGTATTGGTGAAGCATTATCATTATGGCTAGAGGATTTTGACATGTCAGAAAACACCATCCATATTCGTGACAGGGGTGAGATGGAAAATCTATCTGAAATAAAGACCGTTTCAAGTCCAAGACGACTTGATATTACACAAGAGTTATCTGATTTATTTCTTCAGTATGTATGCCAATACCATACAGAAGAAGTTGAAACAAACCATGTATTCATAAAGCTTCGAGGAGAGGCTATAGGTAAGGCTATGGATTACACAGATGTAGATAATCTATTTCGTACCCTCCGCAGAAAAACAGGCGTGGAGATTACACCTCATATGTTTAGACATACATCACTAAGCATGCTTTACTCTGCTGGGTGGGAGCCAGAACTATTACGAAAAAGAGCAGGTCATAAAAATATTTACACAACGTTAAACACTTATGTTCATCCCTCGGATGAGGAAATTACAGAAGCATTTAAAAAGACTGTAGATACCATTAGATGCCCTCTAGGAAAGGCAGGGGTGCATAATGTTGAATAATGGAGCACTAGCATTAAGAAAACAGGATATAGGCAGATATGGTGAAATTCTTTCTTATCTGTCAGAAGATGGTGGCTACTGGATAGAAAATGATGTATGGGAAGTACAGAATAAAGCATTTACGGATAATGGACTATTCCCAACATTAAGGCAAACCACAGCAAAGATTGATTTCAGCCATTATTCAGAGGAAATAATGCGAAATGAAGTGAAGTATTATTTGATAAGTTCACTTAAAAATGGAGTTCTTAAACTGGGTACTGTGCTGAATCTATATAGTACAGCCGTAAAAAGATTAGGTGACTATTCAAATACATCAGATATCCATAGAATAGAAGAACTAGAAGATGATGAAAAATTCATCAGATATCTGGATCAGCATTACATCAGGAGAAAAGGAAGCTCTAAAAATTGGAATCATTATCTTTCTTTCAAAAATGGTTTTGTAAAATTTATAGAAGATTTTTATGATGAACGCAATGAAATAGAAAAGGATGTCTGGCATGCTGCAAAGCTTCCATGGGTAAAAATATCTGCCTGCGACAAACGCACAAAAAATTCCATGTCTTTTGCTGATATTCCAGAATATTACCGGTCAATGGTAAAAAGGTATCTAGGTAAATTGATTACACGCAGAAGTTGGTCATACTGTATTGAAACACTGATCTACTTGAAATATTTCTTTGGGATATATTACAGGCATGAATACAAGGACGGGTTTCTAGAAAATCTTTGCAGGGAGGATATAGAAAAGTATCTTCTATGGACGATGGAAGAATATAAAAGCAGTAACGCCACCTACAGAAGCAAGGCTGTGTCATTCATAAGGTACTTTCTGGATTATATCCAAATGGCAGAGTTTCCAATGTCACCGAAAAGGCATATCAATAGGCTTATCTTTGATGATGATATCCCAAGGCGGGAACGGGTTTCTGATACCATGGAGAAGGTAAGGTATATACCCGAACCGATTAGGGAACAGCTTGATGCCTTAATCACAGATATAGAACCAAAGGAAATGATGACAGTCTATGTGTTGCTTAGAGAAACAGGCTGGCGCGGTACAGATATATTGAATCTAAGATATGATAATTGTCTTGATTATCTTTGGAATAAAAGTGAAAACCGTTATGTTCCCTATCTTTGCGGAGAAATAACTAAGACTGGTATACCACGACTTAAGATCCCAATAAGAGATGAAGTAGAGAAAATGGTAAAAGAACTTGTATCAGAGGCAATAGAAAAGAGCACAGATGACAACAACCCAGAAAAGTATCTTTACAACACCTATGAAGGAAGGAATATGGGGATGCCCATTAGCAAACAAGGGTTTGTGCAAGCAGTCAGGGAGCTTATACAAAGAAAAGAGATAACAGATGCATCAGGAGAACTTTATCATTTCAAAACCCATGCATTAAGGCATACAAGAGCCCTAGAATACGCGGAACATGGTATGCCAATAGGTGTTATTCAGCAGATACTTGGACACTGCAGCTTGCAGATGACATTGCACTATGCAAAAGTTTCTGAAAATGCCATTTATGAGAAATGGAAATCTACAGAAAAATTGAAACTATTCCATGTAGAGGGAGCAAATCCACCAAAGAATTTCTCTAATAAAGAACAGGAAGAAAGTATACGATATGAATTTGTAAGGAAAACTTTAGATGCTGTAAGAGTTCCTTTCGGGGTCTGTTTTAAACCCTCAAAAATAGCTTGTAAGCATCAAATGGAAAAATGCTTGGAATGTCCAAATTTTTGCAGCGGAAAGGATAATATCACTGAGTATGAGGCTGAAATTAATAGAGTAGAGGAACTAATAAGGCTTAGTAGATGTATTAATCGCGAGGATTGGGAGGAAAAGAATACAGAATATTTGGGGTTACTAAAAAAGATGATGGAACGTATCCGTAAAGAAGGTATTGTCCATAAAAACGGGCAATTTCGGGAGGATATATAATGGCTGGAAGTATGAAGGGAATAGTGGCTTATAGAAAAAAGCAAGAACAAGATGCTAGAGAAAAGGCAGAAATAGCTATAAAAGAGCTTCAGCTCATAGGAAAAGCCATAAACTTTAATAGCGTGGCAAAGCAGAGTGGGGTGTCAAAGAGCTTTCTATACGGTGATGAAGAGGTAAAAGAATGTATTGAACAGCTTCGCGAGAAATCCGTGAACCAAGAAATGAATAGAAGGGCGAAATATGATAAGACAGCAAAGTCGCAAGCTGTCATTATCGAAGCAAAAGAGAAACGTATTGCAAAGCTTGAGGAAGAAAACAAGAAATTAAAGATTGAAGTAGAACACCTAAGAGGTTTGCTATACAGTATAAACAAATAACAGCGGATACATGTAGTTGCTGTAAGAAAGCCGTGTTTCAGGGGCTGGACGCCCCTGACCACGAGATTCATGATGGAGGTTTTTAATAATGAAAAACAATATCCTGAGTTGCCAAGCATTGCATATTCATTCCAGATATATTCAAAGCAATACGACACCGGTAATTACAGGGAGCCCATGTTCTATGGTAATGCTATACCTGATACCTTTCCACTGGTAATTCAGCCTACAGAAATAATAGATGGAGCCATATCAACCTGTGGAGGTTACAGATGCCTTACAACATATGATATCCAGAACCATCCTATTATTACAGAACTTATGAGAAGGCATGGGAAGGATTTGAATTTTACGGGAACAATTATTACTGTTACTTCAGTCGAGGCTAAGCATCGTAGTCTGACTTCTAAGTTTGCAGCGAGTCTTCTAAAGGAGGTTCTTCATGCAGATGGAGTAGTAATTACGAAGGGAGTAGGTGGAGCGTCTACCCTTTGTGTTGGAGCCATTGCATCTGAAGCTGAAAAGCTTGGAATTAAGGCTGTACCAATAATACAGATTTTAAATGCACAGAGTAATATGTCTACAGAATGTCTTATTACTGAAAGTAATGTTGATTCTATAGTTACTTCTGGTACCTACTATCACAATTATATATTACCTCCCGTAGATGTATTATATGGAGGTCCAGAGGATGCATTATTTATGAGTGGAAATGATGGTGTTATTGATGGGCATAAGATAGCTACAGGGAAACCAGCTATGGGAGAGGTAGTTTGTTCTTCCATGAAGCATGTGGGAATGATGAGCCAAACAGGAAGCTGTTATAGTACAGGTGTAGATTATTAAATTTAAGGAGGCATAATATGGGTAATAAAAAATGGCGTGCTGTATGCTTTATAAATCAATTCTTTGGACAAATTGGAGGAGAAGATAAGGCCTCTGTTGGCTTCAGTGTATCTGATAAACCTGTAGGACCAGCAATATTATTTAATTCGAAATTAAATGGTGAATGTGAAGTAGTTGGAACTATAATTTGTGGAGACAATTATTTTGCTGAGAATATTGAGAGTGCTGTAGAAGAAGGTGTAAGATTAGTTAGAGATATGGAGGCAGATATTTTCTTTGCAGGACCTGCTTTTAATGCTGGAAGATACGGAATAAGCTGTGGGAATATGGCTTCAGCGGTTGGTAAACAATTGGGTATTCCTACAGTTACAGCTATGTATCCAGAAAACCCTGCTGTTGAATTGTTCAGAAAAGATACTTATATAATGAAGACTAAAATTCTTTCTTCAGATATGAGAAATATTGTACCTAAAATGGTAGATATCGGGTTACGATTTTTAAAGAATGAGCATATTGGAAGTGCAGCTGATGAAGGGTATATTAAACGTGATATTATAAAGAATGAATATCTGGATAGAACTGCAGCTGAAAGGGCAATAGACATGGTTATGAAAAAAATAAAGGGACAACCTTTTGTAAGTGAAGTGTTACCTCCAGAATTTGACACAGTAGAGCCGGCGCCTGCTATTAGGGATATGGCAAAGGCTAAGCTTGCACTTGTTACAGATGGAGGTCTTATACCTGAAAGCAATCCTGATAAATTAAAGCCAAATGGAAGTACCAATTGGGGAGAATACAACTTTGAAGAACTTTTAGAAAATAAGCACTTTGTTATTCACAGTGGTTATGATGGAACATCGGTATTGGAAAATCCATATCGTTTATTCCCAAAGGATGTTCTTGTAGATCTTGTCAATGAAGGTAAGCTTGGAGAACTTAATGATAATGTATTTGTAACCTGTGGAAATTGTGCATCAATAGATTCTGCAAAGGGAGAAGGACAAGCAATTGCTAAGAGACTTCTTGAATCGAAGGTTGATGCAGCAATTCTAACTTCAACTTGAGGCACTAGTACTCGTTGTGGATCAACGATAACTAAAGAAATAGAAAGAGTGGGAATACCAGTAGTACAAATTTGTGCAGTTTACGATATTGCAAGATCCATAGGAGTATCAAGAATATTGAGAGGTTTTGCTATTACTTGCCCTGTTGGTAATCCTAATTTAGCAGCAGAAGATGAAAAGAATTCAAGACGAAGATATATAGAGAAGGCTTTAGAAATGCTTCAAAGTATAGGAAAGTCAGATGAGGTTGAAGACGTATAAATAGTAATCGAAGAGTAAATGAGCTTATAAAGTCTTAAAAAAAGCTTCTAATTTTCTAGGTAAAAATCAATATCAACAAATGTTTTTAAGTAAAATAAAATATTAATTAAACAAAGAGTTAATTTCAAACTTTACAATGAGATAAGAGGCGATAAGAAGATGAGAAAAAAACTATTAGGAGTGGATTTTGGAACAGGTGGATGTAAAGCTACTGTAATAGATTTAACTGGAAATATTCTAGCTACGGCTTTCCAAGAATATTCTTCTGAGCATAGATATCCTGGATGGTCAGAGCAAGATCCTAAGCTTTGGATAGGTTCACTTATATATACTATAAATAGTTGCAGAAAGCAGCTTAATAATAATTTTTCTGGGATCTTGAGCATGGCAATAACGGCTTCAACTCATAATGCTGTTTTATTAGACGGTAATGGGGAAGTTATTAGAAATTGTATAATGTGGAATGACCAAAGAAGTGGAGAACAGTGTAAAAGACTTAAGGAGAAATATGGAGATCAAATATTTGAAATAGGTATGCAAATGCCAACTCCAACATGGACTTTACCTCAGCTTTTGTGGATAAAGGAAAATGAGCCTGAAAACTATAACAGGATTTCAAAGCTTATGTTTACTAAGGATTATATAAGATCTTTTGTTACGGGAGATTTTTGTACAGATGTCGTAGATGCTCAGGGAAGTCTTCTGTTTGATGCGAAGAACAACAGATGGTCAAAAGAACTATGTGATATAATTTCTTTACCATTAGAGGTATTACCTCCTGTTAAAGCTTCAAAAGAAGTAGTTGGATATGTTCAGAAAAAGGTATCAGATTTAACAGGTTTGCCAGAGAGCCTTCCTGTAATTGCAGGATGTTCAGATACGGCAGCTGAGGATTTAAGTGCAGGAGCAGTAAGATCAGGTCAGATAATTGTTAAGCTGGCAACAGCAGGTAATGTAAATATTATATCTGACACAAGTAACCCTCATAAGAAAACATATACATATCCTTATTCTATTGAAGGAATGTGGTATACAGTAACTGCTACAAATAGTTCTGCAGCTTCATATAGATGGCTAAGGGACAGTCTTTATTTAACTGAGAAAAACATCTGTGAATTAAAGGGTGAAGATATATATATAAAAATGGATAATGATGCAGCTTTAGTTGAGGTAGGTTCAAAGGGACTTATTTTTCACCCATATCTATTAGGTGAGAGATGTCCATATTTTAATACTGATTTTAGAGGTAACTACTTTGGAGTAAGTATGATACATGATAAAAAATATTTTGCAAGAGCCTTGCTAGAAGGGGTGGCATATAGCCTGTATGACTGTTTTAATGTTTTGTCAAATTTTAATAAGGATATAATGGATATAAGAATTATAGGTGGTGGTGCCAAAAGTGAGCTTTGGTGTCAAATTGTTAGTGATGTTTTTGGACTTGAAGTTAAATATCCCAAGAATGCTGAATCTTCTTATGGAGGAGCTCTACTTGCCGGTGTAGGTGTAGGGGAATTTGATAATGAAATAATAGTAGGTGATAGCTGTGTTCAAATTGTAAAAACATATTTACCAAATATGGAGAACCATGAAAAATATATGAAATTTTTTTCAGTTTACAGGGAAATAACGTCAGCATTAAAACCAATATGGGAACGAGTTTCGATACTTCGTAACTAACTTAATAGGATACTGGATATTAAGTTGCTAATGGTTCTTAAGATATATACCTTTAGATAGAAGTTACTGTAACTTAACAACTCATTAAATATTCATACTATAATTAAAACACTACAAATCATGTAGTGCTTTAATTATAGTCACCAAGTATGATTATCAATCATCTGGTATTGCTTGTTTTATTCTTCTTCCTATCATATCTTCCTTAGCCTTTCCAAGGCTTTTAAGTATAATGTTAATAGATTCTAATGAATTACCTGATTTCAATGATTCGATTAAGTCCATGTGATATTTAGGCGTATTACTTACTACTTCATTTTGGTCAAAAATATTGTTGTTTGATTTTGTAAATTCAACTGTAAATAGCTGCATAATCGTTTCATAAATTGAGAATAAAAAATCATTATTAGCAATATGGGCTATTTCATAATGAAATTCCAAATCGGTTTTCCAGTATTCTTCCTTGTTATCTAAGTTTTCTATTATATTCTTGTTAAGTTTTTTTAAGAGTTTTATGTCATCTTCTGTTGCTTTAAGGGAAGCTAAATAGGCAAATCCAATATCAAATATAATTCTAGCTTCATAAAGTGATTGTGTTTCTAATCCTATGTCAATAAAATATTTTAAGTTATTTAAAATTGCAGTAGAAGGAGAATGAGCTATTACCAAACCATTCTCGTTTCTTTCTAGTATTCCCATTCCAATTAAGTAAGAGGTTGATTCTCTAATTGTAGCTCTTGATACTCCAAATTGAGCACTCATTTCAATTTCGCTAGGTAATATTTCTCCTATATTAAATTCATTCTTACTAATTTTTTCTATTATTATTTCAACTATTTTATCAACAAGTGTAGTTTTTTTGACTTTAGGTAGTACCATGTTATCATTCCTTTCATCATGGAAAATTACAAAAACGTTTTTCATGACCATTTATAATATTATTATAATATTTAAAAGTAATCAATACAAACTTTTCTATTTTTCAATTGCTTATCATAAAAATAAATCTAAAAATCCTTGAAAACATGTTGACGAAAAAACATTATAGTGCTATCATATTGTCAGACAGTAATACAATAGGAGGTGTTTTAAATGATCGATAATAAGATCTCAGTTATAGGTGCAGGTAGTGGTGGTATTGCTTTCGCAACATATTTTGCTAGTAAAGGTAAACAAATTATGGTTTATGACAACGATTTCGCCAAGATAAATTCATTAAAAAGAAAGAAAGTAGTGAATGTTACAGGTGTTTTAAATGCAAATATTGATTCATTGATGTTTACGTCAGATATTAAAGAGGTGATGGTCAATTCAAGACTTATAATGGTTTCTATTACTACAAATAATATTTCTGTTCTGGCAGAAAAAATGGCTCGATTTGTAAAACCTAATCAAATAATTGTATTAAATCCAGGACACACTTTTGGAGCGATTGAATTTATTTACACACTTAAAAAGAATGGAGTTAAAGATTTACCAATAGTTGCTGAAACACAGGATTTAATATTTGCTTCTAGATTAGATAATAACTATGATTTGAAAATTAACGGTATAAAGAAAGTAATGGACATAGCAACATACAATCCTAATGACATTAAAGAAGTTATTTCAAATTTATTACCATATTTTTCTCAATTTAATCAAGTTGAAAACGTTTGGATTACTAGTCTAAATAACATATCTAGCATTTTGCATCCAATCCCAATGTTATTAAACTTATCAAGAATTGAGAGGAAAGAAAACTATAGGTACTACTTGGATGGGATAACTGAAACAATTACAGAATTTATGACTAGAGTGGATCAGGAACGTTTGGATATTGGAAAAGCATTAGATGTAGACTTGATATCGGTTATAGACTGGATGAAAAATGCCTACAATACACATGGAAATACAATATATGAATGCATACAGAATAATAATGCCTATAGTCAAATAATTGGACCTAAAACCATTAAACATCGCTTTATATATGAAGATATTTTATCTGGACTTGTACCTCTTGCAGCAATGGGACATAGTTTAGGCGTAAGTACCAAAATGATGGATACCTTTATTGATTTAGGAAATATCGTAAGTCATAGAGATTACAGGAAGGAGGGAAGAAGTTTAGAAAAGATTGGCTTGGATCAATTACAGGCCGATGATTTAATAAGTCTCTTTAAGTTACAATAATAGAAATCAAATTAAGGAGGAAAATTAGTATGAAAAAATGGCTTAAAGTTTTATGCGTAGTTTTGGTGTTGTCCTTACTATCCGGATGTAGCAGTTCAGGCAGTGCATCTAAAGATAAAGATGATGGTAAGATGACATGGAAGTTGGCACATATTCGTCCTGAAGGCACAAGGACAGATGATAGTGCAAGATGGTTTTCTGAGCAACTAAAGGAAAAAACAGATGGAAGAATTGAGATTGAAATATATCCAAATTCTGAATTGGGAGATTATTCTGTTGTACAAGAGAGAATTGGACTAGGAGACGTGGAATTACAGCTAGCTTCTGTAGGCTATAATGTCGATAAAACACTTGCAGTACAAGTTGCGCCATATATAGTCACTGACTGGGAAATGGCTAAAAAGTTATATAATATTGAGGATGGTTTAATTGCCAATTATGTAGCGGATAGACTTGAAGCTCAGAATATAAAACTCTTAGCAGTTTATCCTCAATATTTTGGAGCAGTAGCTTTGGCAAAAGAACCAAATGATCCATATAATCCAGATGCTTCTAAAGGATTAAAAATTAGAGTTCCTTCTTCAAAATCATGGGATGCATTGGGACAAGGATTAGGTTTCCAAACAACACCATTGCCTTCTTCAGAAATTTTTACATCGATACAAACAGGTGTTGTTGATGGTGCTATTGGAGCAGGGACAGAATCCTATTATACACAATATAAAGAATTGATAGATTATGTTATGCCAATTAAGACACACTTTGAATGTCATTGGCTATATATGAACAAAGAATTATATGATGGCTTATCTGATGCAGATAAAAATATAATTGATGGATTATCAAAGGAATTGGAGAAGTTAGCTTTTGAACAGGCAGAAGAGGAAGATGTTAAATATGATAAGTTGTTTAAAGAAGAAGGCACAACAGTTTATGATTTTACTGATGAGCAAATAGAAGCGTATTCAAATAAAATTAGATCGGAAGTATGGCCGGAATTAGAGAAAGAGTATGGTAAAGAGATATTTGATCAGATTAAAGAGGCTATAGGATATAAATAAAATTATAGGAGGTTTATATGAAAACAGTATTATTAGTTGATTTATTAGACAATGTTGCAGTTGCTACTTTAACCATACAAAATGGAGAAAAAATAAAAGTAGGAGATGAGATTATAGTTGCTAATCAAGAAATACCTATTGGACATAAAGTAGCTATTAAAGATATCAATAAAAATGAATATGTATATAAATATGGTGTGCCGATTGGAGTATCCAATACTGAAATTCAGAGAGGAGATTATGTTCATACACACAACGTAATTGATGTAACAGAAGATTTGTGTAAAGGTTATATTGATGACTTTATGAAGGGGGTTGCGGAAAATGCATAGTTTTGATGGTTATCAAAGATCAGATGGGTCAGTTGGTATACGAAATTACATATTAGTTGTATCAACTGTACAATGTGCTAATAACGTTGCAATACGTATTGCAGAAAAAACAAATGCAGTATCGATTACTCATGATTTTGGTTGCATGGAATTTGAAGAAAATTCAAATAGGACTGAGCTTGGTTTAATAAAAGCATGTGAAAATCCAAATGTATATGGAGTTATTTTAGTTGGATTAGGCTGTGAGCAAATAGATGCAAATAAAATGTACGATTATATTAAGGGTATAAATAAACCTGTCTACAAGATTTTGATTCAAGAAGAAGGCGGACCAAAACAGGCAATTGCTAAAGGCATAGAATATGCTAATAAATTAGAAAAAGAATCAATAAAAGAACAAAGAGGTACTTTTGGAGTTGATAAGCTTATTGTTGGTGTTCAATGCGGTGGTTCTGATTGGACTACTGCTCTTGCAGGTAATACGGTAATTGGTGCCATGACAGACTTGATTGTCAAAAATGGAGGAACTGTATTAATGTCGGAAGTAGTAGGATTTCCAGGAAGCGAACATGTTGTAGCTAGTAGAGCTGTAAACAAAGAAGTAGGTATTGCAATATTAGATATGGTCACTGAATTAAGAGAAGATTATATTAAGCAATATGGACAGACTATTGAAGAAGTTAATCCTACTCCAGGGAATAAAGCTGGTGGAATTACAACATTAGTAGAAAAATCAATGGGAAATATTAAGAAAATGGGATCAGTACCGGTTCAAGGTATTATACAAGTAGGAGATAAAGTACCTCATCCGGGATTATGGGTATTAGATTGTAGAGCACAGGGACCTGATTCTTTTGTGACAACAGCATTTGCTATGGCAGGTGCCCAAATAACTGCATTCAGTACGGGAAGAGGTTCACCTCTTGGAAATGCAGTAATGCCATTGGTGAAAATAACAGGCAATCCGAAAACCTATAAATCGCTAAATGGCATAATGGATTTTAATGCAGGAAGAGTAATACTTGGAGAAAATATTGATATAGTTGGAGAAGAGCTATATAAGAAAATAATTGAGGTTGCAAATGGTGCTATAACAAAATCTGAAGATAATATGAACTTCGATTATACGATTCCACGTGATATTAGATAATCAACAATGAACTAAATATTGGAGGTTTCATAATGGATATTAAAAACAATAAATTATTAGCAAGAATGGATTCAATACAAAATGTTATCAATACAATTTGTTTGGCTTCGTTGGTGATTTTGGTTATAGCTCAAATTATATTAAGATATGTGCTGAAATTACCTTTACTTGGTATAGAAGAGCTTATGATGTATCCTATAATATGGTTGTTTATGATAGGAGGTGCAAGTGCATCATTACGGGATGAACATATTGAATGTGGTATGTTAGAATCCTTCATATCCAATCCTAAAGTACTATCAAATTTTAACATAGTCAAATATTTTTGTTCATCAGCAATATCAGGAGTTATTTGTATATATACTTTTCAGATGGCTAAATATTCGTTTAAAATATGGAAGACAAGTGGAACGTTGTATATCCCAATGTTTTATGCTGAAGTTGCTTTATTCGTGGGGATGATATTGATGTTTGCTTACAGTATATTCCATCTATATAGAGTTTTCAAAACTACAAAAGATGGGAGGGACTTTAATTGACTCTATTTGTCATTGATATATTGTTACTTATTGTATTACTTCTAATAGGGGTTCCGTTACCTTTTGTATTTGGTGGTGGACTTATTTTAATGGTACTTTTCGGGGATATAAATGTAGTGGGTTTAATGATATGGGGATTTAATCAAATGCTAAGTCCAGTATTACTAGCAAGTCCATTCTTCATGTTAGCAGGTACACTAATCGCAGAAAGCGGTATTGCTAAAAAGTTAATGGAGTTGGCAAATTTGTTTATTGGCAAAGCAAGAAGTGGACTAGGCTTTATATCTATATTAACGTGTGGAATATTAGGGGCTATTTCAGGGAGTTGCTTTACAGGTGTAGCAGCAGTAGGACCAATTCTGATACCTGAAATGGAGGGAAGAGGATATGAACGTGGATTTGCAACTGCGTTAGTTACGTGTGCATCTGTTTTAGGAGCCTTAATTCCTCCGAGCATTCCAATAATTATTTATGGCTGGGTTACAGGTACATCTGTTTTAGGATCGTTTTTGTCAACTGTTGTACCAGGGATACTAGTCATAATAACATTTTCACTAATAAATTATTTGTATGTTAAGAAACTCCCTCCAGAAACACAAGATAATCTAGATGGAGATAATATTGATGAAAATGGAGTAAAGACTGCAGTAAAAAAGTCAACTGATGTTATTAGAACTGTTGTAAATGCAATTCCGGGGATTTTGATTCCAATCATAATACTTGGAGGTATATATGGAGGTATATTTACTCCAACTGAAGCTGCAGCGGTTGCTGCTGCATTAGCATTATTGGTTGGATTTTTTATCTACAAAGAGCTTAAATTAAAAAAGACTTATGAAATCTTTAAGACATCTTCTATTTCTATAGGTGCAATAATGGTTATGATGATGCTATGTTTAATGTTAAGCCAGACTTTTGTAATGATGAAAATTCCTCAGAAGTTGGTTAAAATCATTATGGGACTTACAAGTAATAAATATGTAATTCTAATACTTATAAATGTATTTTTAGCTTTTATGGGAATGATCGTTAACGACTCAACTGCAATAATTCTAACTGCACCATTGTTATTGCCATTAATAACTGAATTAGGAATGTCTCCAATTCAATTTGCAGCTATAATGACCATAAATTTAGCGGCAGGAAGTTTAACTCCTCCGTATGCAAGTGTACTTTATTATGGGATGAAAATAGGTGATGTCAAATTTAATGAAATCATCGGTCCAGCTATGAGAATTTTATTGGTTGGATATGTCCCTGTACTTCTATTAACAACATTTATTGAACCTATAAGTATGTTTTTACCTAGATTGTTAGGATACTAAATATTTAATTTAGAAAATAAGATGTAATGAATATATAATAGGATTTTGGTGTGTTATCGTTCTTGAATGGGTTGGGGAAGATCATATAAAATGATGTTAGAGATTCTTTATCCAAATTAAATCATCTTAAATCATCAATTTAATTTAAAATAATTTAAACTCTTTATAAATTATAGACTTCTAGTGAAAACTCTTTGGAAGTCTATAATTTTAATTGTATAATTAAAGATAAAGACTTGGATTAAATTTGCGTATTGATTTAATCAAATAACATATTGAAAGGGGAGAAATCATGATTACGTTAAAAGATGTACAAAATGCAAAAGAAAGAATAGCACCTTATATTATTAGGACTCCTTTGTTAAGAGTTCCAGCCCTTGATGATTATCTAAATTGTCAAGTATATTTAAAACCTGAAAATTTACAATATACAGGGTCCTTTAAATTGAGAGGTGCTACTAATAGGATGCTTGTATTAAGTGATGAGGAAAAACAAAATGGAGTTGTTTGTGCTTCAAGTGGAAATCATGCTCAAGGAGTAGCATGTGCAGCAAAAAGGCTAGGGATTAAGGCTACGATTGTTATGTCGAAAAATTGCAATCCTGTGAAATTAGAAAATGTTAAACAATTTGGTGCAGATGTAGTTATGGTTGGAAATTCATCAACTGAAAGAGAAGAAAAATCAAAAGAAATATCCCAAGCTGAGAAACGAACTGAGATCCATCCTTTTGCTGATGATTATATTAAAGCTGGACAAGGGACGATAGCTTTAGAAATATTAGATGATGAGCCAAATATGGATAAAATTGTAGTGCCTATAGGAGGTGGAGGTCTAATATCAGGTATAGCTGTTGCAGCTAAAGGCATCAAACCTGATATAACTATTATTGGAGCAGAGCCACAATCTGCAAATAGATATAGTGAAAGTTTAAAAGTTGGAAAACCAGTAAAGGTAGAGAACGTAAATACAATTGCAGATGGCACTCGAACTGAGCGTGCTAATTTAGGTAATCTTGAAATAATTAAAAAATATGTAGATATTTTAACAACTGTTGAAGATGAGGAAATAAGAAAAGCAATGAAATTGATAGTTGAAAAAGCAAAAATTGTTGCAGAACCATCATCTTCATTAGGAGTTGCAGCCATTAGTAAAAATAGTTTAGATATAAAAAGCGACGATAAAGTATGCTTTGTAATATCAGGTGGTAATAATGATCTTAAATTACTATCAGAAATCTTAGCGAATAAGATATAATTTAGTACGCATAAGGGACCAATGAAGAAGAACCTCAGAGGAGTTAAATCCAATGAGGTTCTTTTTAATATGTGATTATTAGTGCAAGACTACATTTCATAAAACTCAGGTTTTTCTTTAAGAAAGAAGACCCCTACTCCTCCAATTCCCAAGTGAACAGCCAAAACAGCACTTATTTCAAAAATAGTAGTTTTGCATCCAATTATAGTTTCTTTGATTTTTTGTTCAACGTTCAAAGCTGTCTTTAAATCATCAGCATGACTGATTGCAATTATTTGATTTGAAAATTTCTCTGTTCCTATCTTTACATCCCTTATTAATGTTTGAATAGTTTTTTTACTTCCGTGAATCACTTTAGAAACTATCATCTTACCATCTACTACTGTCAAATAAGGTTTTATATTCAATGCATTTCCCATAGTGCCTAATGTCTTATTTATTCTACCGCCTTTTGAAAGCCACTCCAAATCTGTTATGGTAAAGTAATAAGCTATATGATCAATCATAAATTGAATTTGTTTTATGATTGTTTCAAAGGAGAGATTCCTTTTAATCATTTTTATTGCCTGCATTGCTATTAATCCATTACCTCCGGCTCCTCCTTTGGAATCAACTATTTCCATCTTTCTTTCTGTATACTTTTCTTTATAAGTATCGATTATTTTTTTAGCAAAATCGTATGTACCTGATAATTTAGATGAAAAAGCAAGATAAATAAAATCATCATTGTTTGAAATACACTTATCAATAACTTTAGATACTGATTCAAAAGACACTTGCGAAGTCTTGGGAACATCTCCATTTCTCATGTGTTTATAAATAGTATGTGTATCAATGTCAATTCCGTCTAAATAAGAGATACCGTCAATAGTAATACTTAGAGGAATTACTTCAATATCATAATTATTCGTTATCTCACTGTTTATATCACATGCACTATCTACAATCAACTTTATCATTATTAATCTAACCTTTCATATATTATTCAAGAAATTAAGCTTACCTAATTATACTATTGTTTAGATTGTTTGTAAATATTGAGCAGTTTGCCATTGGTTGACATTATAGTATATGAGTTATTCTAAACCCATATTCTCTATAATAAGATTTTCTAAGGATTCGACCCCTTTAAAATTTAAATGTACACCATCTTGTTCAAAGTATTCAGGATGCTCGGAAGCTATAGAATACCAATCAATTAATGTTACATTTTCACGTTCTTCAGCTTTTCTATTTAAACTCTTGTTGACTTTGCTTTCCCAAGGACGTGGTACTCGAACATTTATTAGAAATACATGTGACTCTGAGAAGGAATCGAGCAATCCATCAATTTGCTTGTTTGTAAAGTAGCCATTTGAACCTAGCTCAATGATAACTGCTTTATCGGAATCATTAAATTTAGCATATTGGTTAGCTAAAGTTGTTCCCTCTGACATTTGTCTTCCTATCTTACCGTCAATAGTGATGTTTTCATATTTTTCATTAAGACTTGGAGCTACATCTAATAAAATAGAGTCCCCTATAGCCAATATTTCTTTATAATTATCATTTTTTATAGGAATATTTTTTTCTTCATCTTCAACTTGGATTTTCTCATCATTAAGGTTATTATCAGTAGTTTTGGCCTCAATAGTTTTGTCCTTGGTAATTTGATTTGCATTTTCCGCATTCGCATTTATTGATTTAATCCTTTCAGTATTTATAGTACCTATGGAAAAGGATATAATCACGAAAAATGTCAATATCACAGTTGCTATTCTTCCTAGGGTTAAATGATTGAAATATCCACATAGTCCATATTTTCTAAATGGCAGTTCTATAAATCGATATGAACATTCCGCAATAATACATGTAACAATTAGCTGAAAAAATACACGTAAGTATGACGGATTTCCTATCTCGTGGATGGGGGTACTTAAGACCATAATAGGATAATGCCATAGGTATATTTCATATGATCTTGTACCAATCCAGCGTAGGGGTTTCCACGAAAGTAAGGAATTTAAAATCCCTTTGGGATGACAAATACATGCTATGAGTAAAGCTGTGTTTAAACTAAATAAAAATAATCCACCTCTATATAAAAAAGAATTATATTCATCTATAAATACAACACTAGCCAAAAAGATAGCAAAAGAGATAATGCTCATGATCTTTAGCTTATTTTTTTGTTTTGAAGACATTTCCCTATAGAGAAGTTTTGTGTCTACTAGTACAATTGCTAAAAAACTTCCTATCAATAGTTCAAAGCAACGGGTATCTGTACCATAATATATACGGCTTGGATCTGCATCTGGGTTGTAAAGTATTCCCATCAAAGCTGCTGAAATCAAAGCCCCAATAAAAACTGAACGTGGAAGCTTGTGGGACTTTTTAGTTGCCTTAAGTCCTATTATAAGTATAATTGGCCATAAAATATAGAATTGCTCCTGCACAGCCAAAAACCACATATGTTTAAAAGGAGAGGGTGAGCCAAAACTATCAAAGTAAGAAATTTTGTGAAAAATAAACCACCAGTTAGCTGTATAAGAAACAGAAGAGATAGTATCTCCTAAAATGTTTGGCAGAAGCTTATGGTCAAATACAAGTATCCACAACACAGTGACTATAATCATAAAAAAAGTAGATGGGAATATTCTGTAAAATCTATTCCTCCAAAAAGTTTTTATCTTAAAACTGTCTTGTGATAACAAGATTTTAGAAGTGACTAAATAACCAGATAAGACAAAAAAGATATTAACTCCTAAAAAGCCACCTTTCGCCCAACTAAATGTAAAGTGATAAAAAACTACGGATAAAATTGCAAAAGCACGAAGTCCATCTAATCCTGTTGTGTAGCGACGATTGTGTAAAGTATTCAATATATTGATCTCCTCTATTAACTATTTATATAATTATAATTTCTAGTTTAAGTATATCAACCGATGTGTTAAAAATAGTTTCAAATAAGTTATATAAAGATTACAATACAGTTACATATGCTTTTTAGCAACTTAAGCAATTTTCCTATTTTGTAAGGTATTGGTATATTAAAAAGGCTGTGTAAATTATTTACACAGCCTCCCTAGTCAACAAAAACCTTTACCATAACCATGGACTTACTGGATTCATCCCATGCTTCGACATCCACTATATTAGGGTCATCCAATGTACCATTGATGATTTCCTCAACAATCTTTGCAAAATCGATATCTGAAATATTGACGCCTTTTGTTTCCAAGTTTTTGCGAGCATCTTCTGGTATAATAGCTGTCATCTTATCAGCTATTTTTCCTATAGTTGTTAACAGCTTTAAAGGAATGTTGACATTAACGTTTACAGTTTTATTATCTGAAGTTACTCTAACCTTTAAAAATTTGTATTTATGGTCAATAGTACTGATGGTTTCAGGTGTATATCCTAGTGGTGATTGATTTGTAGAATTAAGCGCATCTAATAATTCCATTCCTTCGGCTGCTGTGATCTGCCCATTTTCAATCATTTCTAATATTTTTTGTTGTTCATTCATTAGAAAAACCTCCTAAATATTATATATTTTTTGCTATTTAATATTGTGCCGTTACTTTTTGTATTAAACTAATACTTATAAATACTTATAAATTTTTTAGCTTTTCAGTTGCTTCTTTAGAAGTAAGTTCTCCTTTGTATAGCTGATCAAGAATTTCATTTCTGGCATTTGCTTTGTCATCCTGTTTCAAGGTTTCTTTGGCAGAAGCTTCTAAACTGAGATTTCTAATTACCGAGTCAAGCTTGCCTCGGACTGTTGGATATGAGATACCTAGTTCTTTCTCCACATCCTTGATATTTCCTCTGCATGTAATGAATACTTTTATAAATTCAAGTTCCTCCTCAGGAAGACGGCAGAATTCACAGGGTTGAAAATCACCTGCGATGACAGTGGAGCATTTGGGACAGTTTAGTTTTGTAATGGAAAGTTTTTCTCCGCAAACGGGACACTTTCCAGGGGCTTTGTATTTCATTGTCGATACCCTCTTTCTGTTCTTTATACTTATATATATACTACAGATATTAAATAATGTCAATTAATAATTAAAAATATTAATATTAATGTAAAAATAATTAATTTCTACATTAATATATTTAATTATTATAAAGAAGTTACTAAAAAGTACCTTATGTATTTCATTTCGACTGCGCTCGGGATGACAAAAATGGGTAGGCATCAAAAGCATCATTTGATCAATCTTAGATAATTCTTTAATATTTATTGGTCAATCCAATGATATAATTAAAATATATGTTATATTTTAATTATATATATTTCCATATCTAAGATGTACAATAAGTATAAGAAAGAAATCGCATAAAAAATAGCTTGTGGTTTTTATGTGATTCTTTTAAGCATAAGGGGGAACAGATATTGTTTAAAAAAATTAGGCTACTATTATTAGTTTTGTTGATAATTTTAGTCGTATTGTTCATTGTGAGAGAAATGCCTTTTAAATCCTCGGGGAAAATAATAGTAATTGATCCGGGTCATGGAGGTATAGACCCAGGGGCTATCGGATTTAGCGGAAGTTATGAAAAAGATATCAATATGGAGATTACTAAAAAGCTAAAGGAAAAGTTAAAGTCAAATGGATATAAAGTAATTTCAACCAGAGACAATGACGAATCTGTAGACAATCTTTTAAGAGCAGAAATGGCAAACAAAAAAAGAGCGAGAGTATTTATTAGCATTCATGGCAATTCCATGGAAGATAATAGTTCTGTAAATGGAATCCAGGTGCTATATTATCCGGATAGAGAAAGTACCATAGGCGATTTAAACAACAATGAATTTGCACAAATCATGATGAATTCAATAGCTAATGGAACTTCGGCTAGAGATAGAGGGATAGTAGAAAGGGAAGATTTGATTGTACTGAATCAAACAAAGATGCCAGCTATAATCATTGAATGTGGTTTTTTATCTAATGAAAATGAAGAGAAACTATTACTAACAGATGATTATCAAAATAAGATAGTTGACTCAATAGTTGACGGATTGGAAGAGTATGTTAGTTTGAATTCGAAAGGTTCGTAATGGATTCATCATACAACTAATTATAAATAACATCATGCTTTTTTATATTTTTTGTACAATATAATAGAAGTAGCTGAGATAGTTATTTTAAAAGCACATGATAGTAAAAATCTAGTCGTTGTAGATCCAAATATTGTTGCACCCATAAATGTTGTTGCTAGCAAATTAGGGAGCATTGCCAATATAGATATAATTAAGTGTTTTTTAAAAGGTACTCCTGTAGAACCCATATAAATACTGACAACATCCATTGGCATTATGCCTATGATTCTTATCAAAAAAACAAAAAGTGTTTCATTATTGGTACTGATGGAATTAATCTGTTGTAACTTAGGATATTTTTCATAAAGATCCTCAGGGGATTTGTTTCTAGAAAAATATCCTATTGAATAAGGAATAGATAAAGCAATGGCTATTCCAATAATATTTACAATAATAGCTAGATACAATGGAAATATCATTCCAGAACTAACATAAAGCACTAGTATCGGAAATACGATAGAAAGTGATTTAAAAGCAAATATTACTAGTAAATATATGGATGCAGCAAAATAATTTTCTGGAGCCAAGTCCAATATTTCCTTTGGACTTATATTTCTTCCATACTTGAAGAATAAAAAAATTCCCAAAACAATAAATATAAATGGTAGTAAACTTAAAATTCTTTGTTTATTAAATTTATGCTGTTTCAAATATATCACTCCAAATTCCAGTAAATCTTATTATATAATATATAATACCAGAAAACCACTCTATAAACATATTTTTAATAGAGTGGTTTAATAGTTTATTGCTGCCATAATCTATCTGCTACAGGAGCCCAATTATCAGCTGCATTTTCGCATTTCTTGCTCAATTCTCTTACGTCTTCAGGATTTTGCATGTCAGTAGACTTAGCGCCTGATGTTTCTACCATTTCAGTTAATCTATTTGGATTATCAAGTAATGGGCAAGGACGAAGATGATTAGAGTTGAATGGCTGATTGTCATGGTATTGCATGAAAAGGGGTGATTTAAATGCTTCTAATAAAGTCTTTTCACGAATATTTGAGTCTGAATAATGTATAAATGCACAAGGCTCTATATCTCCATTGGCATTTATATGAAGATAATTACGCCCTCCAGCAATACATCCTTTTACATATTCTCCATCGTTCCAGAAGTCCATAGTAAATATAGGTTTAGTACTCCTAAATTTTCTTATTTGATGATACATAAACTCTCTTTGTTCAGGAGTTGCCATTAACTCTGGTACAGCATCATTTCCAACTGGCATATAAGTGAAGAACCATGCAAACTTTGCACCTTTTTCAATCATACTATCAAAATACTCTTCACTACCAATTATATCAGTATTTTTGCTTGTATAACAGCATGATATACCAAAAGGTAGCTTTTTCTTTTTAAGTATTTCCATTGCATCTATGACTGCCTTATAAGTACCTTTTCCTCTACGAAAATCAGTTTCTGCTTCAAATCCTTCGATACTGATAGCAGGGACAAAGTTTTTAACACGAAGCATTTCATCTGCGAATTCTTCATCAATCAAAGATCCATTAGTAAAGGAAAGAAATGCACAATCATCGTGTTTTTCACATAATCGAATGATATCATCTTTACGTACAAGTGGCTCTCCGCCAGAATAAATATACATATAGATGCCCATTTCCTTACCTTGTTTTATAATGTCGTCTAAAGTATCAAAGTCCATATTCATACGATTGCCATATTCAGCAGCCCAACAGCCTGTACAGTGAAGATTACATGCTGAGGTAGGATCCATTAGAATTGCCCATGGAACATTGCAATTGTTCTTTTCTCTTGCTTTTTGTTGCTTTCTTCCACCTATAATAGTGGAATTGATGATAAAGTTTTCAAATAGAGTTTTTCTTACATCATCATCAATATCAGTCCAAAGACTTTTTGTTAACTTATACCAGTTGTTATCATGGTTATGCAGTACATCTTTAAAGATTTCAAGCTGGGTTTTAACTGTTCCTTCCTTGTCAAAGATTTCTACCCATTCTATTATTTTAGGAATATTTGTATCCGGGTCATTGTCTAAATATCCTAACACCTTCTTTAATCCAAATGTTTGTAGGTTTTCTTTAATTGTTTTTTCGCTCATAGCTACCTCCTTATTTATAGGTATTTAAAAACCATTCGTTACATTCATTATAATGGGAATTTTAGAGAATTACATTGGTCAAAAAAATAAAATGTCCTAAATTTACACAAATAAAAATATTGTAACATTTCTACACAATTTATAATTTTGTAACTTTACAATAATAATTTATAAGTTTATAGTTTAAATTATACATAATAATAAAAAAATGGAGTGATATCTAAATGCATCAGCAGTTATTACGTATGTTAATAGAGTTAGCTGTGGATAAAGGACTTAATGATATAAATACAGATTTGAAACGTGCGGTTCGAAATCTTACGGATTTAGGAGATTATTTTGCCAAGGGATCTTTTCAAAAAGATTTTTTTAAAATTGCCAGGCAGATGCTTTCAAATGAAGATAGCCCTTATTATGAGCTAGTTTCTGAAGTTGTCAACAATGTAGATCCCTATATAATAAAAAACTTTGGTATAAATATTGGACTAAATAGTTGGACAAATGGTGCAAATCAAATTAGAAATATTGAAAAAGAAAAAGGTTTTAATGTGCCGTGGGTTATTGTATTTGACTTAGAGAATAAAGCTGAAAACTCATTGTCAAAAACTGAAATTTTGGACATAATTCAGCAAGGTAAAGAAATTGGAATATATAGTTATATGTTTTTTATTGGAAATGATGATGAATATATGGATGAGCTGCTTGACATTGTAAAACAAAATTCTGAGTGTGCATTTATAATATATTCTTATCCGGAATTACTAACAAAAGACAATACTAGCAAATTGAGAGAATATGGCAATGCTATTGTTTCTGTTTACATGGACCCATTTAACGCACAACCGGAATTTGAACACGCAATTAAGATTTTGTTAGATAATAAATGCTTATTTGGTTCTTATTTTAATTATAATGATGATAATGCAAATGTGATTTTAGATGATAGTTGGGTTCGCTATATAGAAGAACTTCACTGTATGTTTGCTTTTCTTATAAAATCGAAGAATTGTAATAATGAGAATTCTGAAAAAATCTCTGCTCATATAAAAGAGGCAAAGACAAATCAAAAATATCCTGTTTTTTTAATAGACTTTTATGAAGATATTATGCATATAGATAGGAATATCTCTACGGAGTCTTGCTTTATAAAAATATTACAAGATGGGACTATAGTTTTTTCTGAGGAAACCTTAACAACTGAATATAATATTAGAAATAATTGCATTTTGGAAATCTTATCTTTGCTAGCTAAAAGTAACATATATTAAATAGATATGTTACTTTTTACTTTTTATCTATCATCCATTTCTTCTATAATATACTTAGCTAGTCCCGTAACTACTGATTTAGTCAAAGCCACATATTCTTTAGGCGGTATTTGAGCACCTTCTAATAGCCAACGAGAAATCGATATTCTAATTGCATCTGTTATGAATACTACATAAAAGTTGCTAGTATCATATTTTCCCAGTATGCTCTTGAAGTGTAATTCAATAATAGATGACAATATCTCACCAAAATAATCATAAAAGGAATTTTGCCCTCTCACCTCTAATGCATTTCGGTAAAAGGTCTTGTTTTCATAGAAAAAGATACATATATCCTCAAATAGATTCCATCCCATATCAGGATTATTTTGCAAATTGGATACAAATTCTGTATAGAAAATCCAATTTACAAGATTATACTTATCCTTAAAATGATAATAAAAACTTTTTCTACTTAAATTGCACTGCTTTACAATATCTTCTATATTTATTTTGGATAAAGGTTTTTCTTCCATCAACTTTTTCATAGAGTTAGCCAATGCTTGCTTTGTAATTGATGAGTCAGACATGTCTTTTCACACCTTTCGATGTATTATGTAAACTAACTTTTCTTTTAATATATTTTAACTTATTCTAATTATATCATCAATTGCTATAAATGATTAATATTTCCATTTCATACTTAATACCCTTTGTACTTATTTATATAATCTAGCAGTATCACTATAAATTTGTACTATAGATTTCAAAGTATCAGTGTGCCTAAAGTCCTTATGATACAGTATACTTATTTGTCTTGGCATGCTCAAATTTTCAATTGGCAAGATGGTGATTTTTCCTTTTCTAAGTTCGTCTAGACATGCACTTCTTGCAAGTATAGAAACTCCAAAATCTCTACGTATCAAATCCTTTATTGTGGCGATGTTGTCAACTTCCAATATAACATTAAACTCATCAATGGACATATTAAGACTTTCTAAATGTGAAATAAATAAATTTCTTGTCCCTGAATTTGGTAAACGTAAAATCATATTTTCCTTTTTTAGATCATTCAAAGTAACTATATTTTTCTTTATTAGATGGTTATTATTTGAGACTACAAGAACAAGATAATCAGTATCAAGTAGTATGGAGTTTATATTAGGATTCTTTGCAGTATCCTCAACTATTGCCAAATCAATTTCATAATTTAGTAGCATATTATAAAGAATTTTTGTAGACTCAGAAATAATTGTTATGGTAACACCAGAATTTTGATTGGAGTATTTTGCTAAAACTTCTGCAATAAAATTGCTTTCAGCAGTATGAGTAATGCCTACTGTTAATTTTGTAAATTTACAATTCTCATCTATTAAGCATTTATGCATTTTTTCATATAGTGATTTGATACGTTTGGCATACATGACAACAATCTCGCCTTCCGATGTTAACTTGAGTTCACCCTTTTTTCGTATAAATATTTTACAACCTAATTCTTCTTCTAATTTATTGATATGATGACTAACAGCAGGTTGAGTTAAAGATAATTGTTCTGCTGCCTTACTAAAATTTAATGTTTCGGTAACTTTAAGAAGTGTTTCTAATTTTGTATCTATCATATATAATCACATCCATTCAGAAATTTTATCATAATCAAAAAAACTATAATTTTACTTTATACATCCTTTATCATATTATAATATCACATATTAAATTATTTAAGTAATTTAAATTTCAAAATTATATGCAAGGTAGTGGTTTTATGGCTTTAAGTTTAAATAATTTTCAATTAAATAGTGTTGCGGTAACGCTAATTTCTTTATCAGCGATGTTTACAGCTGGATTTTTATTGACCCGTCTTACAAAGATGTTTTATCTACCAAATGTAACTGGTTATATAATTGCAGGTATTATTGTAGGACCTTATTTCCTCAATATTGTAACACAAGATTTGGCAAGTGAAATGAGTTTTATAGGGGATATAGCACTTTCTTTTATTGCTTTTGATGTAGGTAAATTTTTAACTAAAAAAGTATTTAAAGAAACTGGGTATCAAATTATTCTGATAACTCTATTTGAATCACTGATTCCAGGTATTCTGATAGCATTGACTATGAATTATGTCTTTCATTTGGGATGGAAATTCTCCTTATTGTTAGGTGCCATAGCTACAGCTACAGCTCCTGCAAGTACAATCATGACTATAAACCAATATAAAGCTAGTGGGAATTTTGTCAACTCGTTAATACAAATAGTAGCATTAGACGATGTAGTGTCATTGTTAGTATTTAGTATAATAACAGTTTTTTTTAATGTAGATGGAAATAGCAATTCGTTTATTGCTGCTGCGATACCAATACTATATAATATTTTAGCTTTGGTAATTGGATTCTTATGTGGTATTTTGTTAAGCAAATTGCTCACTGAAAAGAGAAGTTATGAAAATCGTTTAATATTGACTATTACAATTTTACTAGGTATATCAGGCCTGTGTTCAATATTTAATATATCTCCATTGTTAGCCTGTATGCTATTTGGATCAACCTATATTAGCATTACAGATGATAAAGAGTTGTATACTCAGATGAACAATTTTACACCTCCGATACTAGCGCTTTTTTTCATATTATCAGGTGCAAAATTGGATATAAATTCATTGTCTACTCTTGGACTAATAGGAGTTGTATACTTTATCATAAGAATAGTAGGGAAGTATATAGGTGCTTTTTTAGGATGCGAATTTGTTAAGTCTGAAAAGAATATTAGGAACTATTTAGGGATAGCGCTTATACCACAGGCAGGCGTCTCTATAGGTCTAGCATTTTTGGCACAACGGATTCTACCAGTAGAAATTGGCAATATGTTATTATCTATAATACTTTCATCGTCCGTTTTATATGAGTTAATTGGACCAATTAGTGCAAAATATGCTCTCATAAAATCTGGAGCAATTAAGCAATAACACATCATAGACTGCAAGAATTAAAAAAATTTTGCAGTCTTTTTGCTTTTTTGGATATTTGCAACGGACTTAAAAATCTTTGTTACTACTCACAGTTAATCACAGCAGGTAAAGAAAAATGATAAAAATACTAAGGGAACATTTGCAGGAGTGACTATAATTCTTAGTGAATGGAAGATAAAAATCCGTTAAGCAGCTTTCATGTCCCTAAAGATAGACCACTAAGGGAATTGAAAGATGTAGGATTTTTGTCTGGAATGAGCTATAGAATTATTCATCTCCGAAACCGTGAGTGTGTATTTTTATCATTTTTCGATTTTACACAATTTAAAGTACTGTAAATAGTAACAAATCTTTGTGAATATTGATAATAATATTGTATTAAGATATTGACTTTTTTATTAATGTAAGATATGCTTAATACAGCAATGATAATGATAATCATTATCATATAGAAAGGTCGAGGAGGATATAGATATGTCACTTACTATGGTTCCTTTGGGAGAAACAAAAGTAATTTCAATGTTTAGAGGTAAGGATGAAATGAAACGTCGTCTTCAAGATTTAGGATTCGTAAAGGGTCAAGAGGTTCAGGTTTTAGGAGAAAATGCATCAGGACTTATTTTATTGGTGAAGGGAACCAAAATTGCGGTAAATCGAGGGCTAGCTTCATTGATAATTGTAGAATAAAAGATATCTAGGAGGGGAAATGATGATTACATTAAAGGATTTAAAGCCAGGGCAGGAAGGTACTGTTATATCAATTGGTGAACGTGGTCCTATGAGAAGAAGGATTATGGATATGGGAGTTACTCCGGGCATATCAATAAAGGTTGTTAAGGTAGCACCTCTAGGAGATCCTATTGAAGTAAATATTAGAGGATATGAGTTGAGTCTTAGAAAATCAGAGGCTGAAAATATTCAAATCCAATTACAATAATATTTTTTACATATTATTGTTAAATAAAAAATAAGGGAGGTATATCATGGTATATACAATTGCTTTAGCAGGGAACCCAAATAGTGGGAAAACAACGCTTTTTAATGAACTCACCGGTGCCAGACAGCATGTGGGAAATTGGCCGGGTGTAACAGTAGATAAAAAAGAAGGTTTATATAAGAAAAACAAAGAGATTAATATTTTGGATTTGCCAGGCACATATTCATTATCACCATATTCAGCAGAGGAAGTTATAGCAAGAGATTACATAGTAAAGGATAAGCCTGATGTAGTTATAGATATTGTGGATGGTACTAATATTGAGAGAAACTTGTATCTTACATTGCAAATCGCTGAGACAAAGATTCCGATGGTTGTTGCAATGAATATGATGGATGAAGTTGATGCTCAGGGAGATAAAATTGAATGCGATAAGCTATCCAAACTTTTAGGAGTTCCGGTATTGCCAATTGTTGCAAGAAACGGTAAGGGAATAGATAAATTGATGGATGCAGCAATCGAGGCTGCAAAGAATAAGACATCAGCTAAGGATTTGGAAATATTCGATGAAAATGTAAATTCGGCTATTAGTTCTATTTATGATGTATTAAAAAGTTCACAAGATGATAATATATCAGCAAAAGCAGAGTCGGTATCTATAGAGCTGCAATGGAGAGCTATAAAATTAGCTGAAAATGACGAGATAATATTTGATACATTGTCTGAAGCTCAAAGAACAGAAGTAAGTAAGATTGTTGAAAAGGCTGAAGATAATGCAGATGGAGATATGGAAGCAAGAATCGCTGACTTAAGATATCAATTTATTGGCAAGATTGTAAAGGAAACAGTTAAAAAGAATAAGAAGGTTCATACAGAAACTAAATCGGATAAGTTGGATAAGATTTTGACAAATCGTGTATTGGCACTTCCTATCTTTGCAATTATAATGTACTTACTTTTTGCAACTACATTTAGTGAAAATTTTTTATTTATAGAAGGTCTTCCAAGTCCTGGAGTGTGGCTAGCGGGTTTGGTGGAAGATTTATGGGCTAGCTTTGGAGGCGTTATTGAAGGGTTAATAGGCAATGCTTCTCCGGTGCTTCAGTCTCTTATTATGGATGGTATAATTGAAGGCTTAGGTGCCATTATAGGATTTATTCCACTGGTTTTGGTACTTTATATACTGATTTCGTTCCTTGAGGATTGTGGGTATATGGCTCGTATTGCCTTTGTAATGGATAGGATATTCCGTAGATTTGGATTGTCCGGACGTTCATTTATTCCATTATTGATGGGATTTGGCTGTGGTGTACCAGCTATAATGGCTACAAGAACCCTTGATACCGAAAAGGATCGTAAGATTACCACGATTATAACAGGATTTATGCCATGTGGAGCAAAACTTCCAATATTTGCAATGTTTGTTTCTACATTCTTTGCAGGTGGCAATAAAACTTTGGTTACCTATTCTTTATATATGTTAAGCATTATAGTAGCGATTATTGTTTCTCTAATATTAAATAAAGTAGTATATAAAGCTAAAGCATCTAATTTCGTTATGGAACTTCCAAGATATCGTGTACCAACAATAAAGAGTATTGCTATTCATGGTTGGGAGAAGGTAAAGGGATTTGCAATTAAAGCTGGAACGGTTATTTTCATATCTACCATATTGATTTGGGCTTTAAGTAACTTCAATGCTGATTCATTCAATGGTGTAAATGCAGTAAACAATGAAGACAACAGTATAATGTGTGAAATGGATGATAGTTTCCTTGCCTCTGTTGGAAATGTAGTAGCACCAATATTCAAACCGTTAGGCTTTGGCGAATGGAAACCTACTGTGGGGGTTGCCACCGGTTGGATTGCCAAGGAAATGGTAGTAGTTACTATGGCACAATTATATGATGATGATGTCAGTCCAGAATATCTTGCAGAATTTTTCTCTCAGTATGATGCTGATGAATTAGAAGAATTAGGATTTGAAGATGGAGTTTATGATGAAGAAGCAGCCTTTGATATCTACTCAGAAGGTATCCTTTGGGAAGGCGAAGACGAAAATGCTCTAGCATCCATGAAAGACGATATAAAGACAAAAGCAGCAGCTTACTCATATATGGTATTCAATCTGTTGTGTATGCCTTGCTTTGCTGCAGTCGGCGCTATGAAGAGAGAATTAAAATCATGGAAGAGTACGTCAGGAGCAGTTGCTGTTCAAATGTTGACAGCCTATGCTGTTGCATTTGTTGTATATTCAATTGGAACTTTAATGTCTTGGTGATTTTAGGAGGGAATATTTATGATAGACTTTATTATTGTAGCAGTCATAGCAGTTTGTGTGATATTTAGTATAGCTTATAGTAGAAAGAGAAAGAAATCTGGACAATCAAGTTGTGGTTGTAGCTGTGATGATTGCAGCACTTCTTGTTCTTCTCACAAGTAAATAAATTATTAAAAATGAAGGGAAAACCAGATTGCTTTTAATTGAAGTAGTCTGGTTTTTTAATAATACTATTGCATGCACAGATATATTGACAATACTTATTGAGTGATATAATATGGAATTAAATAAATAATATATGAGCATAAATCTATCTCCTTGAGATATTAGGGAAATCGGTGAGAATCCGATACAGCCCCCGCTACTGTAACATGGACGAGTCCTACTAAGCCACTTGATTATATCTGGGAAGGCAGGATAAGGAAGAAATGTAAGTCAGGATACCTAATTGATAATTGATGCTTAACATGGTTTTCGGTGGGAAAATTTTGTTCATCAAAGGTATTAATTTGTTTTTCCAAAATAGATAATACATGATAATCAAAAACCCTGAAAGGGTTTTTTTATTTTCATCAACATAGTATGAATCCATTGAAAACTATACTAATCAATTAGTATAGTTTTTATTTGCAAAAAGTTAGGATGTTTAAGCAAAGAAAGAAGGCGATAGAATTGATTGAAATTATAAATGTAACTAAAACTTTTGGTGATTTTAAAGCAGTGTATAGGATTAATTTAAGCATAGAAAGAGGAGATTTTATAGGACTCTTAGGACCAAATGGTGCTGGGAAAACTACTATAATAAAGATCTTAATAGGATTACTAAAACCCACTGAGGGAGAAGTGATGATTGAAGGTGAGAAGGTAAGTAGAGATAACAACAATATAAAGAGAAGAATCGGCATAGTTCCCCAGCATACAAATCTTGATAAGGAATTGACTACTTACGAAAATCTAGTGTTTGCAGCAAAGTTATTTAAAATAAAGAAAAAAGACTATGTGATTAAAATTAAAGAATTATTAAAATTTATGGATCTAGAAGAATGTAAGGATAAGGAAGTAACTAAATTATCTGGAGGTATGCAGAGAAAACTTATGATAGCAAAAGCACTTTTAAATGACCCAGATATAGTATTTTTAGATGAACCAACTGTAGGTGTAGATATCAATGGGAGAAGAAAAATCTGGGACATATTAAAGGCTATGAAAACTATGGGAAAAACAATACTTTTGACTACTCATTATATAGAAGAGGCTGATTATCTATGTGATAAAGTATGTTTTATAGATAAAGGAAAAATATTTGAAAATGATGCGCCATATGCACTGAAGAAGCAATTGGGTGACTATACTGTAGAATACTTTGATGATTATTTAAAAACTAATTATAAGTATTTTCATACTAGAAAAGAGGCTTCTGAATTTGCAAAGTCGATAGATAAATTTACATATACCGTCAGAAAGACTACATTGGAGGATGTATTTTATAATTTTACAAACAGGAGGGTCATATAGTATGGAAGTACTTACCATATTGTGGAGAGAGTTTTTATTTTTTAAGAGAAGGATATTTAATATAACTACTGCAGCAATAATAAATCCACTTTTATATGTTATTGCTTTTGGCTGGGGGCTGGGTGCTGATGTACAAGTAGAAGGTACTACTTATATGCATTTTGTAATTCCTGGAATAATTGCCCTTTCTACTATGAATACTAGCTTTAGCGCTGTGTCCGTGAGGGTTAATGTTTCTAGGTTATTTGAAAAAAGCTTTGAATATTATCTAACCTCACCTGTAAACATGAAGCTTTTAGCTTTAGGGCAGATATTAGCAGGAGCACTTAGAGGTATGTATGCTAGTATGTTAGTTTTAATCGTTTCATTCGTATTTGGGATTTATATTCCTATTAATTTTGAGTTTGTACTTATATGTTTTTTAAATAGTTTTCTATTTTCTGCCTTTGGATATGGTGCAGCTCTTTCAATAAATAGTCATTACGATATGAATAGATTTACTACATTTATAATGACGCCAATGTCATTTTTATGTGGAACCTTTTTTTCACTAAATAAACTACCAATGGCAATGAAAAACTTTATAAATATACTTCCTCTAACTTTTACAACTACTGCACTTAGAGATATTACGTTAAAAGGAAGTTTTAATACAAATTCAATTATAGCTTTACTAATTTATTCTGTAGTGTTTTATACATATGGTGTGCTTATAAGCTATAGGGAAATTAGTTAGAAAAGTATTTTATAAGTATTTAATAAGTATTTAATATGCAGCTCTTATATTGAAGTTAAATACTTCATTAAGATAAATTTACAATAAACAAAGGAGAGAAAAAATGAAGAAGAAAAATATTAACAAAGGGATATTGACCAAACTGATTATTATTATGCTTTTGCTTTCATTAACTTTAGTAGGTTGCAGAGGAAATGAAAATGATAATGGTAAAGAAATCAATAATGATTCTGAAGTAGAAAATGTTGTAACAGATACTCATGAAGAGATTATAGATGAGGATACTCAGCTAGTACATGATAGCTCATTAGAGTTAAAATATGCTAAATCATTTTCAGTTGATTATTATAAGGGTGGATACAAGACAATAACCGATTGGACTGGGCGTAAAACATTACTAGTACCTGAAGGTAAGGAAGTACCACAAGTTAAAGAAAATGTAAATGTAGTCAAATTGCCCATCAAATCCTTGGGAGCTTTCTCCAGTACTATTGTAACGGAGCTAAGACCTTTAAATCTTATGGACAAGGTATCATTAGTTACCTCTGCACAAGACAAGTGGTTTATACCGGAAATCTCACAGATGATGGAAGAAGGTAAAATAAAATTTGTAGGTAAAAATAGTGCACCTGATTATGAGTTAATTCAGTCAGTTGATCCTGATCTTATATTGATTACTTCGGGGACTAGCCATGGAGGAAATGACACTATTGCAAAATTTGACGAGCTAGGAGTAAAATGGTTAGCAAATGGAAGTCAAAGGGAAACAGATCCTAGAGGTAGATTGGAGTGGGTAAAATTATCAGGTGTATTATTTGATAAGGAAAAAGAAGCGGAAGACTATTTTGATGCAGAGTTAGAAAAGATTGAAGAAATAGAGAATAAAGCTAAAAACATACCTACTGAAAGAAAAACAGTAGCTACTACATTCTTATCAGGTGACCTTTTTTATGTTAGAAACAAAGGTGATTATCTAGTAAAGATGTTCGAGATTGCAGGTGGAGAATATATCTTTAAAGACTTAAATCCTGACATGGATGGAAACACAAAGATGACCGCTGAAGAGCTTTATAAAGGAATAGAGAATGCTGAAATATTTTTTTATGACAATTTGAATGGACCAACTATTCAGAGTATAGCAGATTTAAAAGCTAGTGCTGAATACTTGGGAGATATTAAGGCAGTAAAGGAAGGGAATGTATGGGGTTTTAAACCACATTATTATCAAAGTGGAGATCATGCAGCAGATATAATCAGTGATTTGTATACAATACTTACAACGCCTAATGGAGAGATTACTGAAACAGAATACTTTTTCCTAATGAATTAACTAAGAAATGTGAGAATGGTGGTAAAATGAATAAAAAAGTAAGATTCTATATTGTATTAACGATTTTAATTATATTTTTAATATTTTCAATTGTAATAAATATAGTATCCGGTTCTGTAGATTTTACGATTAAAGATTTAATAGATATTACATTCAATGATAGGGAACTATCGACCTTAGAATATAATATCCTATATAAAATCAGGATACCAAGGATAATAGCTGCTATGTTGTTTGGAGGAGCGCTTGCTATTTCAGGATTTTTGTTACAAACATTTTTTAAGAATCCTATAGTGGGACCTTATGTCCTGGGAATTTCATCAGGAGCTAAATTATTTGTGGGAATTTTTATCCTTACGAATTTTAACCTAAGAGCTGTTAATTCAGGAGAAGTGAGTATTTTTATTGCTTCCCTTGTAGGCAGTTTAATAGCTATGGTATTTGTATTGTTAGTTGCAAGAAATGTTGAGGATATCTCTGCCCTGGTAGTAGTTGGAATTATGTTTGGATATATCACATCTGCTGGAACTAATCTAATGATTACATTTGCGGAACAGGAGAAAATAGCTAGTCTTGCGATATGGTCCATGGGAAGCTTTTCTGGCGTAACGTGGAATATGGTAAAATTGTCTACTGTGATTATACTACCAACCCTTGTTTTGACTTTTTGTATTTCTAAGCCGTTGGAGGGTTATTTACTAGGAGAAAGTTATGCTAAGAGTATAGGAATCAATATCAAGGCATTCAGGATTATTTTAGTCTTTTTATCCAGTATATTCTCTGCCTGTGTTACTGCTTTTGCAGGCCCTATTTCCTTTGTAGGGATTGCAGTTCCACATTTAGTTAGGATGATCATAAAATCCTCACAGCCTAAGTTACTAATACCTTGTATATTTTTATTAGGCTCTAGTTTTTGCCTGCTATCCGACTATTTTTCTAGAACTATATTTTCTCCTATTGAATTAAATATCAGCACTGTTACCTCATTTATAGGAGCACCTATAGTCATTTATTTAATGATAAATAGGAGGAAGAGAATATGAATTTTTTTTCAGTAAAGGATTTAGAAGTAGGATATCAAAATAAGGCAATAATCAATGATATTAATTTCAACTTGGATAGAGGGCAAATTCTCTGTTTGCTAGGACCTAATGGATGTGGAAAATCTACCATTTTAAAAACTCTAACTGACCATATAAAATTGCTAGATGGTTCTATATCAATAGTTGGGAAAGATTTAAATGACTTATCGATTAAGGAGAAAGCAAAGAAAATGTCTGTAGTATTGACTGAGAGAGTACTTCCCGAAATGATGACAGCTGAGGAAGTAGTAGCTACAGGTCGATATCCCTATACAAATTATTTTGGTAAATTAACAAATGAGGATAAGGAAATTATTGATGAATCTATAGAAATTGTAAATGGCATGTCTCTTAAGAACAAGGAATTTAGGTCATTAAGTGACGGAGAAAAACAGAGGATTATGATTGCCAGGGCTATTTGTCAAGAATCAGACATAATGGTACTGGACGAACCAACTTCATTTTTAGATATAAGATTTAAGATAGATTTATTGAATATATTAAAAAAATTATCTTTAGATAAAAATAAGACTATAATTATGTCTCTGCATGAAATTGACTTGATATCTAAGATTGCAGATAAAGCAATTTTAATTAAAAATGGTGAAATATTTAAATATGGTGCACCTGAGGACATACTTACAGATGAAGCTATAAAAGAAGTTTATAACTTAAATAATGGGTCATACAATATTGCAATGGGCAATATTGAATTACCAAAGGTGATGGAGGAACCACAGGTTTTTGTTCTTGGAGGAGGTGGCAAAGCTATAAAAATCTATAGAGCTTTAAACAAAAGAGGTATCGGATTTGATAGTGGAGTATTGTTTAAAAATGACATTGATTGCAGTACTTCTATGGCTTTAGGCCATGAAACCATAATAGAAGATGATTTTGTGAACATAGAACCTAAAAAAATAGAAATGGCAAAATCATATATAAAAAAGTGCAATGCACTAATAGATTCCGGAGTAAGCTTAGAGGGAATTAATAGAGAAAATTATGATTTACTTAAATTTGCTTCTGAGAAAGGAATCAAGATTTTATCTTTAAGAAATGAAAATTTAGATATTGATTTTATCAAATGTGATTCGACATCATCAATAATCAAAGAATTGGTATTTCAACTTGAGAAATACAATTCTATTGAGAATAGGTTAGTCTTGAATAAATGTATATAATGGAGTGATTTTATGTTTAAGATTTTATTCTTATTAAGTGATTCTAAAGGATATATTCTAAAAGAATCAAAGCATATTATAGAAAATAAGTATCCAAATAAAATTGAATTTGGATTTATGAATATAGAAGAAATAAATGAGAACAAGGAGTTAATTGCTAAATGTATTGCGGAAATTCGGCTTAGTGACTTCATATTTATTTCAACTCATGGCGGAATTGGAATATATAGAAACTTTTATAGCATAATAGATAATTTTTCAGGCCGAAAGAAAATATTTATAAAAACAGGATTAGACGAAGAAAATAAAGCGCTTTTTCCTAAAATCAATTTTCAGGAAGAAGAATATACGAAAATATTGTCATATTATCAGAAGTCAGATAAATATAATTATTACAATATGATTTTATATATTGCAAGTACATTTGGTCCAGATAAATATGTATATGAGCTTCCAAAGCCTTCTGTATGGGAAGGGATATATCATCCAAAAGAAGAGATAGTTCCCAAGGAATATTTAAATAAAATAAGAGATTCAAATAAAACTGTTGTTGGAATATTATTCTACAGTAACTATGTTCAAACAAATAATACAAAAGCTATTGATTATATTATTTATACTATAGAAAAACATGGGGCTGTTCCTTTGCCAATATATACAAGTTCAGCACCTGATGAGTCCCTTGGTAGAAAAGGAATAAATTGGACCATTAACAATCTCCTGATGATAGATGGTGAACCTGTAGTAGATGTGGTCATAAATACAATGGGATTTTCTCAAACTACTCTTGGAAATCCGGGAGATGGACAAGCAATTATCTCAAATAGTATATTTGAAAACTTAGGAGTGCCTGTATTACAGTCTATAATTTCCTATAAGGAACATGAAGAATGGGAAAAATCAATAAAAGGACTTGATAATGTAAGCTTGGCTTGCGGTGTATATCAGCCGGAATTTGACGGGCAGTTAATAAGTAGTATTTTCGCTAGCACCGAAACTATCCAAGATGAGTACGGTGAAAGAAAAATGATTATACCTGTAGAGGAGAGAATTGAAAAGATTACAAGTCTAGCTTTAAATTGGGCAAAATTAAGGAAAATACCCAATGAAAATAAAAAGGTGGCTATTATATTTCACAATATGCCTCCTAGAAATGATATGATAGGTTCTGCTTTTGGATTAGATACTCCAGCATCCGTTTACAATATCGTGGAAGGACTAAAAGATATAGACATAAGTACAGAATACGATTTTCAAGATGGAGAGGATATAATTAAAAGGATAATAGATACTGTTAGTAATGATAATAGATGGTTGACAACAAATAGAGTTATCGATAAGAGTACAGATACAGTCAAAGCTAGTCAGTATAATAATTGGTTTGAAAATCTTTCTGACAGTGTTCAAGAAAAGATGGAGAATTCTTGGGGGAAGGCACCGGGAGAATTTATGGTATATGAAGGGAATATGCCAGTTCCAGGGGTGTTGAATGGAAATATATTTATAGGACTACAGCCTTCCAGAGGATATGAGGACAAGGCTGATGAGGTATATCATAGTACAGAGATTTTGCCTCCTCACCAATATATAGCCTACTATAAATGGATAAAATATATTTTTAAAGCAGATGTTATAATCCATGTTGGAACTCACGGAAGCTTAGAATGGCTTCCAGGAAAACAAATAGCACTTTCTAGAAACTGTTATCCAGATATATGTATTGATGATATACCTCACATCTACCCTTATATTATTGATAACCCGGGGGAAGGAATACAAGCCAAACGTAGGTCATATTGTGCACTAATAGATCATTTGATTCCTTCATTAACCAAAAGTGGTTCTTATGATTATTTGGAAGAGTTAGATGAATTGATTAAACAGTATTATCATGCGTTGCAGGGGGACTTCGGAAAGCTAATTGATGTAGAAAATAGGATAATAAATTTGTCCATTGAAAATAACATTCATCTTGATTTAAAAATAGATAAAAAATTTATGGAGGAAAGCTTTGAAGAGTTTATTGAAAAGCTACATGGGTGGATAGATGAAATAAAAAGCTCTTTGATTAAGGATGGACTCCATATATTTGGAGAAGTTCCAAGTAATGAGAGATTTGACAATCTTCTAATTGCTCTTCTAAGGTTAAAAAATGGGGAAATACCATCTTTAATGGAAGCTATTTGCCAGGGGTATGGTTTTGACCATGATTATTTATTGGACAATCCTTTTGAAATAAGTAATGATGGAAAAACCAATATAATGATTCTGGATGAATTAGATGAATTATCAAGAGAAGTCATTGGAGAATTTGGCAAAGAAAAATATTGTATAGATAAAATAGACTATATACTACATAAAAAGATTTCTAAATATAATGGAAATACTTTTAAGGATCTAAAAGCTGTGTTAGTCTTTGCAGCTACAGTTGTAAAGAAGAAATTAGATAGTACTATTGATGAACTGAAATATTTACTAGAAGGTGTAAATGGAAGATTTGTACCTCCTGGCGGTTCAGGTTGTCCTACTAGAGGAAATGTAGATATACTTCCGACGGGTAGGAATTTCTACTCCATAGATCCTAGCAAAGTTCCCACAAGAGCATCCTTTGAAGTAGGTAAAAGGCTAGGAGATGATTTATTAAATAGATATATCAAAGACGAAGGGAAGCTACCTGAAAATATTGCAATAATAGTTTATTCCACCGATACTATGAAGACCTATGGAGATGATATTTCGGAAATTCTTTATCTTATGGGTATAAGACCAAAATGGCTGGAAAATACAGATAAAGTAATAGGCATCGAAGTCATTCCTTTAGAGGAACTAAAAAGACCTAGAATTGATGTGACAATAAGAATATCAGGATTGTTTAGAGATACATTTCCTAATCTTATAGAGCTTGTTGAGGATGCTGTAAGTATTGTGGCAGCGCTTGATGAAGATATGGAGGATAATTATATAAGAAAACATGTACTAAAGGATATAGAAGAGCTTACAGAAAAAGGTATTAACTTTGAAGAAGCAAAGGAAACGTCTCTAATGAGAATCTTTGGTTGTGCTCCAGGCACATATGGTGCAGGAGTGAATCTGCTTATAGAGGGCAAGAATTGGGATAGTATAGATGATTTGGGGGAAGTTTATTCTCTATGGAGTGGACATGCTTACGGTAAAAATATTCATGGGAAAAAAGTTAAAGAGGTATTTAAAAGAAGACTTTCAACTGTTGATGCTACAATAAAAAATGAAGTATCTATGGAAATTGATATGTTTGATTGTGATGATTACTATAATTATCATGGAGGCTTAATAGCTGCTGTAAGGAGTTTGTCGGAGAAAAAGCCACGTTCCTACAGTGGAAATACCAGTGATCCGGCGAGAACAAAGTTAAATGACATAGATGAAGAAACAGCAAGGATAATGCGTTCAAGGATTTTGAATCCTAAATGGTTCGAAGGACTTAAAAAACATGGATATAAAGGAGCTCAAGAAATCTCCGCTATGGTTGATATTGCCTTTGGATGGGATGCTACTTCTGATGTTATTAAAGATTGGATGTATGAAGAAATAGCTGAATCTTATGTTTTTAATAAAGAGCGAAAGAACTGGATAGAAAGCCATAATCCATGGGCAGTTCATAGCATTATAGAAAGACTTTTAGAAGCAAATCAGAGAGGGATGTGGCAGGCTAAGGATGAAAGCATTGAGAAACTAAGAAGGCTATATATTGATATTGAAGGAAATATTGAAGAATGTATATAGTTGGATAAGGGGAATAGAAAATGAAAAATAAATATGCATATCCTTTTTCTGCTATAGTTGGCCAAACCTTGCTAAAAAAGGCATTAATAATAAATATTGTTAATCCCACTGTAGGTGGACTTCTTATAAGTGGAGAAAAGGGTACTGGTAAGTCAACCTTGGTGAGAGGATTGGGAAATCTAATTCATGATATGGAAGTGATAGAGCTACCTTTAAATATTACTGAAGATAGTCTTGTTGGTTCAATAGATATTGAAAAGACAGTTTCAGATGGAAAGCCCGTAGCAAACAGAAGTGTCCTGATGAGAGCAAATGGAAACATATTGTATGTTGATGAGGTAAATCTATTAAATGAAAGCATTGTAAATGCTTTATTAGAAGTATCGCAATCAGGTATAAATAGTGTAGAACGGGAAGGGATTTCCCTAGTTCATGAATCCAATTTTATACTTATAGGAACTATGAATCCGGAAGAAGGAGGACTTAGACCTCAATTTTTAGATAGGTTCGGGCTATATGTGGAAGTTACAGCAGAAAATGATGTAAAAGATAGAAAGAATATTATAAAAAGAAGAATTGAATATGAGGAAGACCCTACATTATTCATAAAAGATTGGGCGATAGAGGACAATAATATATGGAATAAAATTGAAAAAGCAAGAAAAGCCTTAGGTACTGTTAAGGTATCTGAAGATATGATGAAGTTAGCGTCAGAAATTTCTATGAAGGCGAATTGCAGTGGTCATAGGGCTGAAATTATAATGATAGAAGCTTCTAAAGCAATTGCTGTACTAAATGGAAGAAAGAATATAATAATAGAAGATTTGAAGGAAGCTTCGGAGTTGGTAATTCCTCATAGAATGAGAGATGTACCTCAAGATATATCAGTGACTGAAGAAGATAATGATGGAAAAAGTAAAGATGATAGTGATGAAGAAAGAACAGGTGAACAAAAACATAGGGATGATTCTGATAAATATGATAGTTTGGAAGAATTTGAGGATTCAACGCAAACTGATGATATAGAAGATTATCCCAACTCTTATGCAGAAAATATAGATGACATTGGAAATTCCTTTAAAATTAAGGATCTAAATATAAAGTCTTTGGATCGGAGAACGAGGAAGGGAAGCGGCAGAAGAAGTATAGTTAGGACAAGTGAATTACAGGGAAGATATGTTAGATATACTATACCTAAAGGGAAACTTAAAGATATTGCCTTTGATGCAACCTTAAGAGCGGCGGCACCTTATCAATCTATAAGAGATAAAAAAGGTCTGGCATTATCTATCAAAGAATGTGACATAAGAGAAAAAATACGGGAAAGAAGAACGGGAAGTACAATTCTGTTTGTAGTGGATGCCAGTGGTTCTATGGGGGCAAATAAAAGAATGGAGGCAGTAAAGGGAGCCATAATGTCTTTGCTAAACGATGCATATCAGAAAAGAGATATGGTTGGAATGGTGGCATTTAGGAAGGATAAAGCTGAAAGTGTTCTTAGTATTACCAGAAGTGTTGATTTAGCGTATAAGATGCTAAAGGATTTACCTACAGGAGGGAAAACCCCACTAACACAAGGTTTAAAAAGAGGATATGACATATTAAAGGCTTCAAAGAAAAAGGATAAGAATATCATACCCGTTATGGTATTGGTTTCAGATGGAAAGGGAAATGTATCCTTATCAGGAGAAGATCCTCTGAAAGAAGCACTAAGTGTATCAAATGAAATTGCTTTGGAAGGAATTCAATGTATCGTAATAGATACAGAGCAGGAATATGTAAAGCTCAATTTAGCAAAAGATATTGCTAAAGCAATGAATGCTAGTTACTATAGGTTAGAGGATTTAAAAGCAGATGAGATACTTAGTGTTGTAAAGAATAATATTTAATGATATTTTCATTTCTTATTTTAGAATATGATGAATATATTAATTGTAACAATTCTAAATTAGGCAGTAGTTCTAATTTTAAGGCTGAGATACAATTGTCTAATTAAATCATATTTGGATATAAGAGGTGATTAGGTGAAAAAACCAGCTGTTTTTTTGACAATCAATAGGTATAAAGTATCTATTATAGTTTTACTAGTACTAATAATCTCATTAGCATCGATAACTTTATTACAAAATAAAAAGACTATTCAAAGTGTGATAAGTATCATCAAAATTAAACCATTGGATAATAAAGTGATAGTAATAGATCCTGGACATGGAGGTATTGATGGAGGAACTAATATTGGAGACATCCTTGAGAAAAATATAAACCTTGAAGTTGGATTGAAACTAAAGGATATGTTGAGTAAAAAGGGTGCAACAGTGATAATGACGAGAGAAATAGATGAATCACTGGATGATCGAATTGTTGGCAATGGAAGTCGTCATCGTGAAGATTTAAATGCAAGAGTAAAAACAGTCAACGACAGTAAGGCAGATCTATTTATTAGCATTCATGTAAACCATATTAAAAATGAGAAAAAAATAGGGCCTATAGTCTTTTACGATGTAGATAGTGAAGAAGGAAAATATCTTGCAGAACATATGCAAGAATATTTAAATGATATTTCGACATATAAGAAGCATGATATAAATGTGAAGCATGGTGCTACATCAGGGAATTTTTATATATTAGGAAATATAGCAATACCGGGAATAATTATTGAAATGGGATTTCTATCAAATGAGATCGATAGAATGCTTTTGCTAGAAGCAGAGCATCAAGATGAAATTGTAGAACAAATTACAAAAAGTATTATAGAATTTTTTATTAAAGAAGATGATCCCTTAAGCATTAAGCTTCAGGGATCATAGTTTTTTAAATCATCAAAATACTAAATTAAGAATTCCTTATAAATGGTTCAAAATTTGGATTCATGGATAAAATGTCTTGATATTATTGTGCTTTTATGGCTATAATAATATTGAGTATTAAATTAGACGGAAGGAGAGATTTTTATGTATATTAAAAGACACGCAGAGAAAACAGTTGAAAAGTTGTCAAAAATGTTTGGAGCAATCCTTGTGGTAGGTCCAAGACAAGTTGGAAAAACCACCATGCTAAAAGAAGTAACAGTGAACACTGACTATATTACACTTGATGACCCTATTTTACGTGCATCAGCTGAAGAGCAAAGTGGCACTTTCATTAAAGATAATCCGCCGCCTGTTTTTTTTGATGAAATTCAATATGCACCAAATTTGTTTCCGCAGATAAAAATAGTCCTTGATAGAGATAAAAATAAAGGTCAATTTTTTATGTCTGGTTCGCAGCAGTTCAAAATGATGAAATATGTTAGTGAATCACTTGCAGGAAGATTGGGATTGCTGACTTTACTTGGATTGTCTTTGAGGGAAATACATGGTGTTACTTTTGATGAACCATTTCTTCCTACAGATGAATACCTTTCCTTACGCAAACGCGACCTTGTTGATATATCATATGACCAGGTTTGGAAGACAATTCATCGTGGCAGTATGCCTGAACTTTATGTAAACGAGGATTTTGACTGGCAAATGTTCTATGGTGCTTATGTCAACACTTATATTGAAAGAGATGTGAGAGATCTAACGCAGGTAGGTGATGAAAATAAGTTTTTACAATTTATGATGGTTACGGCAAGTCGCACTGGACAACTTTTAAACCTTTCATCGATTGCAAGAGACATAGGAATCAGTCAGCCCACAGCAGAAAGGTGGATGTCAATTCTAGTTACATCTAACATTATCTATTTGCTGAAGCCATATTCTAACAATATTACAAAACGCACTGTAAAGACTCCCAAACTTTACTTTCTTGATACAGGTCTTGCCGCATATCTTACTAGATGGAATACATCTGAAGTTTTGAAAAATGGCGCAATGGCAGGAGCATTTTTTGAAAGCTTTGTTATTGCAGAAATCATTAAGAGCTACTATAATAGGGGAATAATTAATCCACCGTTGTATTTTTATAGAGATAAGGATATGAATGAAATTGATCTGCTTATTGAAGATAATGGTATACTTTATCCTCTTGAGATAAAGAAACACGCAGATCCGCAAAAAAGCGATATTAATACATTTAAAATGATTGATAAAATTCCATCTATAAAAAGGGGTAGTGGTGGTGTAATATGTATGTACGATAATTTAGTTACGCTTAAAGATAATGACAGAGTTATTCCCATAAAGTTTTTATAACACCAGATTCAGTTTTGGTGTTAATATTTTTTATATACCATTGATTTATTTAGGAAATACATATAAACTATCATTTAGAAATTATTTGCTTTTATTTTAATATTTGGTTTATGATATAGATAATGAGTATTAAGACAATGGGAGGAGAAATAAGATGGTGAAAGGAAAGTTTAAATCAGTTTTGACCATAGCACTTGTATTTTTTATGTTACTTGGAATTGTAACACCTGATGTAAATACAGTTGTGGCGGAAGAAGTAGATAAATTAAAGCCTGTAATTGATTATGCTTATGTGGAGGATGGAAAACTAAAATTAAGTATATCAGATAATGAAGAGTTAGATAGCAAGCCCATAATATATAGAGTAGATAAAGAAATTAACTCCTATGAAATTGATGAAGATGACTATAAGTATGAATATGATGGCAGGAAAAAAATAGACAATGTTAAGATTTATGAGATAAAAGTTGAGATACCTACAACTATTTTTATAACTGTAAAAGACTATGCAGGGAACGAAAATACATATAAATTCTCAATTAAAGAAGATTATGTTGCCCTTACAAAGTATATTCCAGATTTCGTTGTTAAGAGATTAGCTGAAGGAAAACAATCTGAGGTTGATAAATTTAAAGGATATGAAGATATCTTTGAGCTGGAATATGGTAAAGTTGTAGATGCACTTAGTCTATATAATAAGATTATAAAAAATAAATATAAAAGCTTTAATAAAAATGATATCAAAATTAAGGTTAAAGGATTATCCACTGATAAGTTAGGAAATATCAAGCTTGATAAGTTTGGTATATTTGAGGTTACAATAACACATAGCAAGGACAAAACCTTTGAAAAATCAGCATATATACTTATAAAACCAGACTGGAGAAATACAGAAGATGAACGTATTTTAAGCAATATGAGTCCATACATAGTATATAGTGACAAGATAAAAGTTGCTGATTACTTCAGATATGAGGACGAATCCAACAATAATAAAGGTAAGGGGAAAATAGATACCACATATCTTCTGGTTTATAACGAAGAAACAGGAGAAACAGTTGGTATGACGGATAAGATAAATCTAGAACTAAATAAGGTATATAAGCTAAATGTGCTAAATTTTGAGAACAATTCAGAGCAGGATTTTTATGTGATGAGACAGGAAAAAGTAAAATCGCAAAATAAAAACTTTATTGATATAGAGAAAGATTACTGGGCAGCTAGTGATATAAATAAATTAGTATCTAAAGGACTTCTATCGGGATATCCGGATGGGACATTTAATCCTAAGGGTAACATTACTGTAAAAGAGTTTATGACTATACTAAGCAGACAGATAGCTACAACTCCTACAAAGGGGAAACCAGTATTAGGCAATGTAACACCACCAATTACGCCTAGTTCATGGGGTTATATAGAGTCTAAATCAGTACTAGACAGATTAGCTACAGAGGATTTATATAAATTCAATTATTTAAACTTAGATAGACCTATAAACAGAGAAGAGGTAGCATTTTTGATAGACAATACCTTGGAACTTGGGTTGGCATATACTACTAATTTAAACAAACCACTTACTGATGTAGCTACATCCACATACTTTTCAGAAGTTACAAAGCTTGTAGATCTTGGGCTGATATCAGGATATCCAGATGGAACATTTAGACCAAAAAATAATATAACAAGAGCAGAAATAGCAGCATTATTTAATAGAATTAAATAAATGATAAAATCTTAAGGACTTAAATGTTCTTAGGATTTTTTCTTTTTTGCAAATAAGCCTAAAATAATACACTATTTAGCCGATAATATAAGTGGATAACTATGGCTTCGAGGGGGTTTTTTAAATTGATAAATAAAATTAAAGATATAGCACACAAAGGCATAAGCTTGGTACTGGCATTTTCTATGATGATGCCTACCATTGCTTTTGCAAAAGATTATACTGTAGATAATTGGGATAAGTATAAGGTTGCACTTAAAGAGGGAATCGAGGATCAGGAAGAAAATATTACGATTACTTTTAAAGATGGTATGGCTGTTGTTTCAGAGTCTGCTGCTCGCTTTATGATAAATAATGCTTATGAGGAAGTCAAGAAAAAGCTGCCAAAGTATTATGGTGAGTTGAATATTGCAAGAATGAATCCAGACTCTGTACTAGATGGAACGTTATTGAAAAAAGCAATTTATACAATAGAGTATAAGAATTCTGCACAAAATTTTGCAGATATAGAGACAATACTTAATGAAGAATATAGGAATATTAAATCCAAGACTACCGATTATGAAAAGATTAAAGCTATATATGATTATATTATAGATAATTTAGACTATAAAAGTGGCTCTGGTAATCATGATATATATAGTGGTCTAAAGACAGCAGATAAGGAATCAGTTTCAGCAGATGCATATGCAATGTTATTTGCCATGATGATGGATGAGCTGGGATATGAGAATGATATTGTCGTTGGTGGCACAATTAAGGAGGCTGAAGAACCTCATACATGGAATCTAGTAAAAGTACAGGGAAATTGGTATCATGTTGATTCTAGACTTGGAGAAGTAGAGTCAGATAGATATAAATTTTTCTTAACATCAGACGATATAATGAAAAATGATTATAAACATCAATGGCAAGGATACGAGGACAAGCCGGCAGGTAAGATATATGATAAAGATAATAGTGAAAATGCTGAGGCGGAATTTATTGCTAGACAAAAATTAGATGAAGCGGAAAAATTACTTATAGAAGTTAGTGCTGTAAATGATATGGAAGTAAATATTGCAGTAAATAAAGCTTATAATATAACAGTAGAGGTTCAAGACCTTGTGAATGCTCTAGATAATATTGAATTAAAAGGAATAATAGAAACGATTAATATGGTAAAAGCAGCTAAAGACAAAATTGTGATTGCGGAAAAAGATGGTGGAGCTACAAAGGGAAATATTGATACAGCAAAAAATGCTGTAAATCAAGTCAATGCTAAATATATTAACATTAAGACAAATCTAGATGATAGAATAAAAAAACTAGAAGAAAAATTGAAGAATTCTGAAGAGCAGGAAATAATTGATAATGCTAAAGATGCTGTAGATAATGCAGAAAAGAGTATAAAAAACATTACTGCCGAAGGATCATTAGCAACTATTATAGAAACGGCTGAAGCAGCTGTGAAAACAGCTGAAACAGAAATCAAGAAAATTAAAGATACAGCTATAAGAACTAATCAACAAAATAGGATTAAAGCTATTAAGTTAGTCATAACAGCAATGAAAGCGGTAGATAAAGCAGAAACTGCAATACCCCTAAAAATGACTTATGTTACATCAGCAGAAACTGCTATAGGTAAGATTAGCGAGGATTATCAAACAGAAATAGAAGTTTTAAATGCTAGATTAGTTAATGTCGAATCTAAAATAAATTTGACGGATATAATCTCTAAGGCTGTGAAGGCAGTAGAAAAAGCAGAAAAATCAATGAAAGAAACGGATTTGGATTTGGCTAGAGATGCTGTAAAACTGATTACAGATACAGATATTCAAAATAAATTAAATAGAAGAATACGTGCAATGGATAGAGTGGTTCAAGCTGAGATTAGCTTGGGAAAATACATGGAAGATCCTACAGATGATGAAGATTTAGCAGATAAAATTGTAGAAGCCAATCTTCGTGTAAGTCAACTTGAAGATACAGATGCTAATAAAACTAAACTCCAAGATAGAATGAAAGTGATAACTAATGCAAAAACAGCCATAGAAGCAGTAGAAGAAGTTAAAAATAATGGGACAAGTGAAAATATTAAAAAAGCTGAGGATGCTATTGATAAAGTAACAGATAGTAAAATCAAAAAAGAGTTGGAGAAGAGATTAAAAAATATCGTATCTCAAAAAGATACAGAAGATAAAGAAAAAGCTGCCCAGGATGCTGTAAGTGCTGCTGAAGAAAGTCTGAAAGATTCACAAACCAAATCAAATGAAAACAAAGAGGCAGTTACTGCTGCTGACGATGCAGTTAAAAAGCTTACTGGTACACTAAAGAAACAACTTCAAGCTATAATTAAAGATCTCAATAACGCAATAAAAGCTAAAGAAGCAGTAGAAAATGCAGAAGGTAAAATGGACAAGGGTAATCTAACAGCAAAAGATGTTACGACAGCGGAAAAGGCAATATCTACTGTTCAAGATACATTATATATACCTGGTCTTAAAGAAAGATTAAATATCTTAATAAGCAAGTTAAAGGAAAATGAGGCTGGTGACCTTCTTAATAAAGCTATAGAAGCGGTAGAAAAAGCAAAAACAACGAAGGCTACAAAGGATATCTCAGCAGCAAAAAAGGCAATAAACTTGGTTAAAGATGAAGCTGAAAAAGTAGAGTTAACTAAACAAATAGAAGGGTTGGAAGTACAAATAGCAAAGGATGCAATGACCTATGCAGAAGGAACAAAGATTTCAAAGGATATTACCGCAGCAAAAAAAGCTATAGATGCTATTAGCAATAAGATATCTTATAAAACGGATATAGATAATCTAAATGCCAGATTTAAAGCTATGGAAAGCTACATAGCAACTATTAAAGTATTAGAGAATGCAGAAAAGAATAAAAATCAAGAGAATTATAATGCGGCAGTTGTTGCTTTGGCAGATTTTGAGGGGATTGTTGCAAAAGTAGCAGTTGCTGATAGAGATGTATATAATGCTATGATAGAGGATATAAAAGATAGAATTGAATATATACAAAAACATTTGGAGAATGTAGCGGAAACGGAAGAAGAAGCTCGAAAAGCAGTAGAGGCAGCAGAAGCTAAAATGAAGGTAGTTCAAAATGAAGATGGAACCAAAGTAGTTTTAGAACCTGATAACTCCTTAATTCAAGATGCTCAAAATGCAGTAAATAAAGTTACTGATAAAAAAATTAAATCTGATTTACAAAAAAGAATAGATGCTATACAAATAGCAAAGGACGCTAAGACCGCAGTTACTAGAGCGATGGCATATCCTAATGAAAAGAGTGTAAAGGATGCAGAAACTGCTTTAAATAAAGTAGATGGCAGATATAGTGATATAATTGAGTTTCTGGGAGATGAAATAGCAAAACTAAAGAATAAATTGGATATATCTAAAAAAGTAGATGAAGCTACAAAACTAGTACAAAAAGCAGTAGATAGCAGAATAGCAGCAGATAGTATAAAAGCCAGATTTGCAGTAGAAGCCATTAAAGAGCTAGCATTTGATTCATATGAGAGATTAATAAAAATACTAGATGAATTAGATGAATCAATTGGAAATGAAGCAGAAGACGAAACTAAAGCTTTAGAAGCTGCTAAAATTGCTTTAACAAAGGTATTTGAAATAATAGATGAAGCTAATACTTCTATAGCTAAAATCATAGAAGGTGAAGACGGTGAGGCTGAGAAAATACAAAAAGCATATGAAATGATAGAATCAGCTAAAATTGAGGTTATAAATGCAAATGCCGCTGTACGAAAGCTAACTGAACAAAAAGGATTGCTTGATGAAATAAAGTATGCTAATGAACAAATAGATTTATCAGAAGACAATATAGATGTGAAAGAAGCAGTAAGGTTAGTAACTATAGCTTCTAGCTCGGTTTTAAACGCAAAAACCGAGGAAGATAAATCTAAAGCTAGATTGGATATTGCTGCAGCGAGAAGAGCCATAGATAAAATTGGACATAATAATAACAAAGATATTAAGAAAACAATATTAAATACAATTAACTCCATTGAAAAAAAGCTAACTTCTGATAATGACCAGGAAATTATAGATGAAGCTGTTGATGCAGTAAATGCAGCAGCTGATTTGCTTGCAAAAGCAGTGAGAGATGAAAAGGTAATGGAAAGACAAGAAGAAATTGACAAAGCTATATTTGCTGCTAAAATGGCTATTGGCTGGATTAGTGACGATAACAAAGCAGCCAAAGATACACTGACAGGCTTTATAAATGATATAGAGGCAATGTACAAAGCAGAAAAAGCTGGAATAGAAAATGAAGAGCGTATTAGAAATGCAGAAAAGGCAGTATCAGAAGCAGAAGCTAAAAAAGGTTCTGACGATCTAGAAACTTATATTAGAGTGGCTAGATTAAGAGTAAAGATTATAATAAATGATGGGCCAGATACTAAGGCAAAGATAGACGAACTAAATGCTAGATTAGATGTACTTGAAGGTAAAGGTAGTGGCAATTCTGGTGGCAATGGTAATGGAGGCGGCTCTGGAAATGGTGGAAATAACAACTCTGGCGGAAATAAACCAGGAGGAAATAACTCCAATGGAAATATAATTCCTACAACTCCACTTCCCGATAATAAAAGATCCTTAGGTGCTGCTAAACCACAGTGGGGGAAGACCAAAGAGCTAAAGAATGCAACCCCTGTTACAGATCTTCCATTGGATAAAATGTTAGCATTTAAAGTTAATGATAGCAAGATAAAAATATTGGAACTTACTAATATGTTAAAAGCTTCACCGAATGCAAATGCTGAATTAGTAGTAAGGGGTAAGAGCATTAAATTGGATTCAAAACCATATATTCAAAACAAGGTAAATTATAGTATTTTAGTACCTATAAAATCCATAGGAGATGAATTGGGCTTTAGTGTAAGCTTAATCGATAATTCGTCTTCAAATGGAGCTAAAAGGATATTAATAAATGGAATCGTATATGGTGAAAGTAAATCAATAATAATGGACTTAGGAAGCGAAAACTGTTATGTAAATGGGTATTTAGTTAAGATTAGCTCTAGCCCTGTAATACAAGAGGGAAGAGCCTATATACCAATAGACTTCTTAGTTGAATATTTAGGATTAACCTTTAGCTATTATAATAACAATGGAAATTATCAACTAATATTTAATTGATAATTGGACTCTTCATTACCCACTCTGTGACATCGGATAAGATGAGAAGCTGCATTCAAAAGAATGTAGCTTCTCATCTTATCCGCCCAAGGTTATATCTTGTATTTGATACCAATCCAAGGCTCTATTAAATTGTTCTTCACTAAAATCAGGCCAGAATTCATTTATTATATAAAAATCAGAATAAACTGATTGTAAAGGGAGAAATCCGCTAAGCCTTCTTCTTCCACCCCATCTAATGATAAGATCAACTTTAGAAATATCTCTTGATTTTATGGAGTCGATTAAATCTATTTTGTTTTCAGCCTTAGAGTAATTACTGATATCCCATTTCCAATCATAATTGACTAAAAAATTGACCTTCATTCCTCCTGTTCCAAATCTCTTTCTTTCTACATATGGAAACAATTCCTTAGGAAACATAGGCGATTCGTAGTTTCCTATGACTAATAAATCTGCATTTTCTTTAGAGAGCATTTCAACAGCATCTACACAAGCTTTAGTAAAGGCTAGTCTTTGAAACTTTGGCCTTTTTGTATTATCTGCGGTGAATCCGTAGAAAGTCAATTCTCCAATGCCGCATTTTTCGCAAAGCTTGAAAACATGCAAACCAGGATCCAAGCCTTTTTCATAACCCTTTTCTTTGGTTAAGCCATTGTTCTTAGCCCAACGGCGATTACCATCCGGAATAATTCCAATATGCTTTGGTATTTTCATCTTACAATACCTCCTTAAGGGTATTTTTACCAAATCTTATTAAATAATTCAATAATTTGCAAAAATAGTCCAGTGTAACAAGCACTACTGACAGATTATAATTTAGATGATTGCTTTATTTAAGGGTATTTAATAAAATAACTATATGCCGTTATGTAATATGATTTAATATTAATGATATTGTTAATGGTACAGCGGAGTCTAAAGATGTAATAAGCTGGCTTGAAAAAATTAGCTGCGCATTAAAATAGGCAGAGCTTAGCTCTACCTATAAAAGGTTAATAAGTTATATTTAGTTCTGGTATTTCTTCACTAGAATTTAAGATACCTTTAAGTAATATAGTTCCATAGAAGCTTTTCTTTATCCTTAATTTTTTTTCTATATCAGTAATATTATTATTTCTAAAATAGATTAGGATATTGAACATGATGGTGGTATAAATAAAATAGATAAAGTCCACATCTAAGTTTGGATTTAGTTTCCCTTGATCGAAATAAGAAAGAAATTCATCAAATGCTGAACCAAAAAGTTCATCGGCGTATGAACCAAAATAGAATTTTCGCATAACATCTATAGGGATATCATACCAGGTGTTGTCAAATTTTATTTCCCTTTCTGTTAGTACTTCTTCAATTGGGATGTAGCTATCATTAGAGAGCAATGTCCCCTTTTTCTTTTTTTCCATATCTAAAACTTTCTTCTCAACTTTAACAAATAGATAAAGATATAAATCATCTTTATCATCAAAATATTGATAAAAACTACCAATAGATATACCAAGTTCCTTTACAATTAATCGAATGTTAATATCTTCATACTTATATTTAATGAATAGGTCAATTGACTTCTCAATAATGTATTCCTTTTTTGCATCAGGTAAATTTAAAAATGTGTTCTTAGGCATGGTTTCCCCTCCTTATTAAAAGTACTACATAAATTATACTTGAATAAAGTTTAATTTACTAGGTACAAATTAGCAAACGAGTAATTTATAAAAATAAAGTGATAAATTAATAAAAAGTAAACTGAAAATATTGACTTTACAGAAAAATGATGTTAATATTTAGTATAATAAAAAGTGAACACGTTTACATTAAAAGAGTTTAGAAAAAGTGAGGTATTATATATCTCAAAAAAGAACATGTTCACTTTATCGTAGGGGGAGATATTATGAGCAGGTACATTTCTAAGAGATTGTTTAGTGGCATCATAACGATTTTGATTGTTTTTGCAATTAACTTTATTATCATTAATGCAGCTCCTGGGGATCCAATTAAAACCATTATGGGTAAAGAAAGCGATGACCCGGTATTAAGAGCAGCATTGGAAGAAAAATATGGTTTCGATAAGCCTCTAACAGTACAGTTTGGTATATACCTGAAGAACTCATTAAAGGGTGATTTAGGTACATCCATAATATACGATAGACCCGTATCGGAGATGATAGGCGAGAGGTTAGGTCCTACCATACTTTTGGTATTATCAGCAGGAATATTATCACTTATAATTGGAACCATAATGGGAATTATAGCTGCTAGGCGGGAAGGTTCTTTATTGGACACAATACTTTCAGGTATTTCCTATGTGCTAAATTCAGTACCATCTTTCTGGTTAGGATTAATGCTAATAATACTATTTTCATCAAGACTTAAATTATTACCTACATATGGTATGACAAATCAAAGAGCATCATACACTGGAATCAAATATATATTGGATGTTTTGAAACATATGATTTTACCTGTAGGAACACTATTATTGGTACAAATTCCTACCTATTTTAGGATAGCAAAATCTTCTGTTCTCCAGGTTGCTAACGAAGATTTTATTACTACCTTTAGAGCAACTGTTATGAGTGAACGTAAAATTTTCAATAAATACATATTTAGGAATGCTATTCTGCCAACTATAACTATGTTTGGTATTTCGATGGCTTATCTAATTACAGGAGTATCATTAATAGAAACTGTGTTTGCTTGGCCAGGGACAGGAAGACTAGTACTTACTGCTATTAATCAAAGAGATTATCCAACTTTAATGGGCATGTATCTTATAATGAGTATATCTGTAGCTGTCGTTATGATAATTGTGGATATAATTTATGCAATTCTTGACCCGAGAATCAGGTATTAGGAGGCAGAATATGGAAAGCAATTTAAATAATAAACTTAAGAAAACATATAAAATAATTACAAGTGATAAGCAGCTTACTGCTGGCATTATAGGATTATTAATTGTATTAACCGTTATAATATTTGCTCCATCATTATCAACCCATGACCCAAATTTCTATGGGACTAATGTATTATCTGGTTTAGGAGAAAATGGGCATTTACTAGGGACCAATAAAATGGGACAAGACATATATAGTATGATTATTTTCGGAACAAGAACATCCGTGCAGGTAGCTGTTATTTCTGCACTTATATCAGGTGTGTTAGGAATATTAATAGGCGGTATAGCAGGTTTTTTCGGAGGTAAGATTGACCAATTTGTATCAGAATTAATAAATGTATTTATGATGTTACCAACATTTTTCTTGATTCTCTTGATAATTGCTTTGTTTGGGAATAGTATCACCAACGTTATGATTGTAATTGGTATTACAACATGGCCAAGCAATGCAAAGTTAATGAGAGCGCAAGCGTTATCGATAAGGGAAAGAACATTTGTTAAAGCAGCTACAGCAATGGGCGAGAGTAAAAGAGAAATATTGTTTAAATATATAATACCTAATGGGATTTTCCCTGTAATTGCCAATACCACAATAGGGATGAGTAATGCGATTTTGACTGAGGCGAGTTTAAGTTTCCTAGGATTAGGAGATCCCAATATTATTAGCTGGGGACAAATGATATATGAAGGCAAATCATATATAACAAGTGCATGGTGGATATCTGCCTTTGCAGGAGTAGCAATAATTCTAACAGTTATAGTTTTTTACCTTCTTGGAGATGGATTAAATCATGTTCTTAATCCTAAACATGCTAATGGAAGAGAGGCTTGAAAATGAGTACAATACTAGAGGTTAAAAACCTTAATATAACTTATAAGAATAAGAAAAAAAACGTTTATGCAGTTAAAGATGTAAGTTTCACTATAAATAAGGGTGATTCGCTAGGATTGGTTGGAGAGTCTGGGTCAGGAAAGTCTACTTTAGCAACAGCACTATTACGACTACATCCAAAACATAGTACCGTAATAACGGGAAAAGCTAATTTTATGGGCAAAGATTTGATAAGTATATCTGAAAAAGAACTCCTAGATTTAAGATGGAATGAATTGGCAGTGGTATTTCAGAAATCAATGAACTCTTTAAGTCCAGTTCATCGAATTGGGGAGCAAATTGAAGACATTTATAGGGTGCATAAGCCAAAAGCTACTAAAAAGGAGATCTCTGATAGAGCATCCTATTTAATGAGCTTGGTAAATCTTTCAAACAGAGTATACAATCTATACCCTCATGAACTATCAGGAGGAATGCTTCAAAGAGTTTCCATAGCCATTAGCTTATTGCACAATCCAAAGCTTTTAATTCTTGATGAAGCAACTACTGCGCTAGATGTTGTAACCCAAGGGCAAATTTTGGATGAAATACTGAAGATGGAAAAAGAGATGGATATGACCAGAATTATGATAACCCATGATATGTCTGTGGTATCTAGTTCTTGTAATAAGGTAGCAATAATGTATGCAGGAGAATTAATGGAGGTAGGGTGTGTAGAGGACATCATACCAAATCCAAAACATCCGTATACCCAAGGGTTGTTGTCTTCATTTCCATCACTGAAAGGTGAGAAAAAGGAATTAAGAGGAATACCAGGATACCTTCCTGATTTGTCAATCAAACATGAGGGATGTATTTTTGCAACTAGATGTAAAGATGTAATGGATATTTGTAGAAAAATTAAACCGGTCAAAAAGATAGTTGATAATAAGCAGGAAGTTAGCTGTCATTTGTATGGAGGTGATGATTAATTGGATAACAATACTTATATAGATATTAAAAACATTTCTATGTGGTATCCTGTAAATTCTGGACTCAAGTCTATTGGAAAAGAAAAAAAGTGGATAAAAGCTGTAGATGATATCACTATTGGAATAGAGAGAGGAGAAGTATTAGGGGTAATAGGAGAAAGTGGATGTGGTAAATCTACTTTAGGCAGGGTGCTTGTAAGATTGGAAAATCCTACAAGTGGAGATGTTCTTATAGATGGTCAGTCTACTAAAAATTTAATCAAAAATGATTATAAAGCATTCAGAAGGCTAGTTCAGATTGTATTTCAGAATCCATACGATTCTTTCACACCGAGAGATACTATTGAAAAAATATTGATGAGACCTTTAAGAATTCATGACATAGGCAAATCAGACGCAGATAGAAACACAATTATAAAAGAAGCATTAGAGGCTAGTGGACTAAGACCAGCAGAGGATATTATGAGTAGGTATCCACATCAATTATCAGGAGGTCAGCTGCAACGTATATCCATTTTAAGATCCATGCTATTAGAACCAAAATTCATAATAGCAGATGAGCCGGTATCTATGTTGGATGTTTCAGTAAGAGCTGACATTATTAGCATGTTACTAAGGCTTAGTAAAGAAAATAATGCATCAGTAGTATTTATTAGTCATGATATATCACTAACTAGGTATATTTCAAACAAGATAGCTGTAATGTACTTAGGAAAGATTGTTGAATATGGGGACAGTGAAGTAGTGGTCAATGAGCCAAAGCATCCTTATACTCAGGTATTGCTATCAAATTGTGCATCAATTGATCCTAATGAGAGAATGAATAAGTTATCAGTTGAAGGAGAGCCCCCTACTCCTATAAATCCTGGGCCAGGATGCTACTTTGCTCCTCGATGTTTTAAAGCTGTTGAACAGTGCTTTAATAAATATCCTGACAACATTGTTCTTGAAAATGGGCATTATGTTGCATGTGATAGATATAACAAATAAAAAAGGGAGGGACTGTCATGAGAAAGAGAGTATTAATAAGTTTAGTTGTTTTGATTATTGTTTTAGGATCATTAGTAGGTTGTACATCGGGATCTGAAACACCTACAGATCCAAATAAACCAGGAACAGAAGTATCTGGTGGAGAAAAAGTACTTGCTGTTAGATCAATAGGAGACCCTATGTCTTTCAACCCGGATATGTTGGCTGATGACAATGCTTATCCAATAGTACAAAACCTTTATAACAGACTAGTAAAATTGGATGCATCGAAGCAAATTATTCCTGATTTGGCAACTAATTGGGAAGTAAGTGAAGATGGTTTGTCAATTACTTTCTACTTAAGAGATGATGCTAAATGGCATGATGGAGAGCCAGTAACAAGTGAAGATGTTAAGTATACTTTTGATACAATTAAAGCTAACCCATCATATTATTTTAGCACAAAATTACAAATTGTAGATTCTATAACAACTCCTGATGATTATACAGTAGTATTTAATATGAATACAGCTGATGTATCATTTATAGCAGACTTGGGATGGTATGCAACATTTATACTTCCAGAGCATGTTTTTAACAATGGACAAACTTGGGAAGAAAATCCAGCAACAAAAGATCCCATTGGATCTGGACCTTTCAAATTTTCTAATTTTAAACAAGGAGAAAGTATAACTATAGTTAAAAATGCAGATTACCACGAAGGTTCTCCTAAATTGGACAAAATAATATTCTCAATTATCCCAGATGAAGCTACTGCTATCCAAGCGCTGCTAAACGGAGAAATTGATGCATATGAAAATGTCCCATCAGCAAATGTATCTGAACTAGAAGCAAGCAGTTTCATTAGATTAGCTCTTAATGAGTATCCTTCACCAATGAGAATTATATTTAACTTAAAAGATGAAAAGGTAGCGGACGTAGCAGTTAGAAAAGCTATAGCAACAGCTATTAATAGAGAAGAAATATCAGAAAAAATATTCAATGGAGTTCAAAAACCGGAATATAACTTCTATCCTTCATTAATAGAGTGGGCATCAAACTCTGAAGATAGATCACCAGATTTTAATATAGAAGCTGCTAGAAAAATCCTTGAAGATGCAGGATATACTCAAGATGCAAATGGTTATTATGTAACTGGAATAACTATCGATGTATTTGAAGGTAATGGATATCCAGATACGGCAAAGTTAATGGAAGCATCTTTAAAAGAAGCTGGTATAGAATTGATAGTTCAAGTTCATGAGTTTAACGCATGGGATGAAAAGGTATCTCAAAGAAGAGACTTTATAATTGAGATGCAAGGTGGATTTATGGGGCCAGACCCTGCAGCGTTAGCAAAACGTATTGGAACTGGACAGCCTTCTAACTATGGTGAATATAGTAATGAAGAATTTGACCGCCTATGTGCAGAGGCTGCAGCTACTGGAGATCAAGAAGAAAGAGCAAGACTATATAAGGAAGCTCAAAAAGTATTGTCAGAAGATCTACCATATGTACCAATAGTAGCATTTGCCGGATATGATGCAAACAACACGGACTTTGTTAATCTACCAATAGATGGAGCTGGAAAATGGGGTTGGGCTGAGTATACATTTACTGATTTAGCCAACTAAACAAAAAATAGAATTAAAAATAACTGCATATCTGAAAAACTGATATGCAGTTATTTTTAAAATGGAGGAGATTTAATGAATAAATTATTTGAACAAGTTATCAATAATATACCTGATTATAAAGAATTTTTAACAGTAGATGAAATGGATAACTCTAGCAAGAGATTAGCGGAGAAATATCCTGATGTGGTAAGTATATTTGAAATGGGCAGAACCAGAGATAATCATCCTTTATATTGTCTGAAGATAGGAAATGGCTCAAGCAATGCATTAATGTTTGGATGCCCACATCCCAATGAACCTATAGGGGCAATGATGCTAGAGTACTTTACAGAAGAACTAGCTTCAAATAAAGAGTTGAGAGAAGAACTGGACTATACATGGTACATTATCAAATCATGGGATGCAGATGGAACAAAGCTTAATGAAAAATGGTTTAAAGGTCCTTATACACTATATAATTATTCAAGGAATTTTTTCAGACCGGCTGGTCACCAACAAGTTGACTGGACTTATCCTATAGATTATAAAAAACTAAGTTTTCACGATACAATTCCCGAGACTAAAGCAATGATGAATTTAATAGATGAGATTGAACCAAAGTTTATTTATTCATTGCATAACGCTGGATTTGGCGGAGTGTATTGGTATATTTCAAAGGAAGTTCCAGAGATTTATGATGAAATGAGAAAAACTGCAAACAAACAAAATATCCCATTGAATTTGGGAGAGCCTGAAGCTCCTTATTGCGTTGAACTATCACCAGCCATTTATCAGGATTTAGGTATTCAGCAAAGTTATGACTACCTAGATAAATATGGTATAGAAAATCCTCAAGATGAAATACGTACAGGCACCTGTACTGCTGACTACGCAAAAAAATACAATTCGTTTACACTTTTGACAGAACTGCCATATTTTTATGATAAAAGGATTAATGATTCAAGCCCAGGAACCATGACAAGAAAAGAGGCAGTAATAAAAAGCTTGGAGTTTGATGATGAACATTCAAAGTTTATTGTAGAAACTTTAAATTCCATTAAGGATTATATTGATAAGGACAATCCATTCCGATTAGCTTTAGAGGCATTTACTAATAATAAAAACACAAACGAAGCTACACTTAAGATGATAGAGAATAATCCAGATTTTGAAAGAATAGCAACTGTCGCAGAAGAATTTGACAATTTATTGGTTACTAGATTCTATAAAATGCTATCTTATGGTTTATTGGTGAGAGCTGTGGAAAGTGCAATTAATAAAGGTGAGAACCTAGAAGATGAGGCAAAAACTAAACTAGAATCTACATTTAATTTGGTAGAATCAAGATTAAAAGATTTAAGTGAATATTTAGAAACTGAAATGGATTATGAAGTTGTGCCAATTAAAAAGCTTATAGCTATCCAACTTGAATGTGGTTTATTAGTATCTCAACATTTGAACCAAAAAGGAGCTTAGACTATGAATGAAGAGCATGAAGATATATTGATTAAAAATGGAAATATCCATGATGGTAATGGAAATATATTCTATTCTACTGATATCCTAGTAAAGGATGGAAAGATAAAACAAATAGCAAAAGAAATTGAATTAAATGAAGATATACCTGTATATGATGCAACTGACAAGGTAGTACTACCTGGTTTTATTGAGTCCTTAAACATATGGGGCTGTACAGGACCTGGATGGGGAGATAATGACCTGGAAGAGCATTCGGATCCAATAACTCCACAAATGAATGTTGTTTATTCCTTTGATCAAGATAATATGATGTTTCAAAGAGTATTTGAATATGGGATAACAAGTGCAGGTATTACACCTGGCACATCTAATGTTCTTGGTGGGTATGCTGCAGTATTCAAGACCTTTGGAGATCATCCTTATAAGATGTTAATCAAGGAGAAGGTTGGAGTGGTTGGCTCTGTTTCTAGGACAACTACCACAGTATATAAGGATAGAAATATGGCACCAATGACTAAGATGGGCACATTTTCATTATTGAGGGAATACTTGAAGAAAGCAGAGGCTTATTCTACTGAAATGCCGTATGATTCAAAACTAATCTCATTAAAAGATGTGGTTGAAAAGAAAACACCTTTATTTATTAACTGTAATACAAATTCTGAAATTGTTGCTCTTAATCATTTATTGAAGGATTTTGATGTAGACCTTGTACTTACAGGTGCATATGGAGTTAATGAGAACATTCTTAATATGATAATTGATAATAAGCTAAAAATAATATTTGGCGATGTGACAAATGGAATGTCTGCTGCCAGTCAGAATCTGAATTTTGACGTAGTGAGAGAACTAATTAATAAAAATGTTCCAATTTCAATAAGTTCAACTGGTGATAGGATGTCATCTGGAAAAGAATCACTATTATGGAATGCCATATTATTCTATAAAAACGGAATTAATAGTAGCGATGTGTTAAAAATGATTACTTCTAATGCTGCAAAAATACTAAGTGTGGATGATAGGATAGGTTCCATAGAACCAGGAAAGGATGCAGATATTGTTGTATGGACAAACAATCCAATTGAATCATATGATTCAAAAGCTGAAGCAGTATTTATTAATGGTAAAAATGTACTTGGTGTTTGGAGGACGGGATCATGTTGGTAATAAAAGGTGGTAAAATATTTACATCTGCAAATGGAGTAATAGAAAAAGGAAATATATTAATTAAGGATGGAAAGATTGAAGCTATAAGTCAAACAGATGACTGGGGATGTACAAATATAATTGATGCTGAAGGTTTGATCATAACTCCTGGGATAGTGGATGCTCATAGCCATATTGGAGGATTTGGATCAGATATGAGTGATCCTGATTTGAATGAAATGACAAACAATGCTACTCCTGAAGTAGAATCAATTTATGCAATAGACACTGATTCTATAATGTTTAAAAGGGCTATTGAGTCAGGGATAACCACATCTGCCATTGCTCCTGGAAGCGGAAATGTTATAGGTGGACTTGTAAGTGCTGTAAAATCATATGGTAACAATATTGAAGATATGTGCATAAAAAACCCAATAGCTTTAAAAATGGCTTTAGGTGGAAATCCAAAAGGGGTTTATGGTAAAAGAAATCAATTGCCCATGACAAGAATGGGAATTGCTCAGGTTATAAGAGATTATTTGAATAAGGGAAAAGAGTATATGGAAAAAAGTTTATCAGATGATCCTTCAAAAAGACCCAAATTAGATTATGGCATGGAAAACATATGTAAGGTACTGAGAAAAGAAATTCCATTGAAGGTACACTGCGAGCAGTTTGATATGTTGACAACGATTCGAATAGCTAAGGAATTTGATATTGATTTTACCTTGGATCACGCTTGGGGAGCAAGTGACTTCTATGATGATATTAGCAATTCAAATTGCAAAGGTGTAATTTATGGACCCATCGGAGTTCTTCTTCTTCCTGGTGAATGTGGAAAGATTGACATCCACAGTCTTATAGAATTGGACATGAGAGGTGTACCTTGTGCAATCATGACGGATGGACCAATAAGTAACCCTGATATTATAATCGTTCAAGCTGGAGAAGTAGTAAGGTTTGGAGGAGATATAGAGAGAGTTATTAATATGCTAACAATTAACCCTGCAAGAATAATGGGAGTTGATGACAGAGTAGGTTCAATTGAAGTTGGTAAGGATGCAGACATAGTCATATTCCGTGGTATACCTGCCTTAGATACGAATGCAAAAGTAATGTATACTATAATCAATGGAGTGGTTGTTTATCAAAATTAGAATATGCTTAGGACTTACTTTCCTTGAAAGTAGGCTCCTAAGCATTTTTTATTTTCCAATTTATATATTATTTTTGGACATAGTAAAAACAGGTTATTAATTGTTTACTTGTCCTGGTGGTATATTGTTATAATAAAATAAAATGAAAATAATTTGTAACGTTTTTGATTTACATAAGTTATATAGGTAAGGTGGTGAAAAAGGCATGGACTTCGAGGAGCTATACAATCTGTATTTCAAAGAAGTATTTTTATATATAAAATCTATATCGGGAAATGAGAGCATGGCTGAAGAAATAACACAGGAGGCCTTTTTTAAAGCCATAAAATCTATTGATACCTTTGATGGTTCTAAGGATATTCGTGCTTGGCTGTTTGCAATTGCGAAAAATACCTATTATTCATATTATAAGAAAAACAAAAGGCAAGTAGATTTTGATTCTATTGAAGATATAACCGATGTAGGTGTTACAATATCTGAAAATCTTATGAATGAAGAAGATGCCTTGATCATCCACAAATTTATTCATACTATGTCAGACCCTTATAAAGAGGTTTTTTCTCTAAGAGTATTTGGAGAATTGCCATTTGAGAAAATAGGCATGATATTTGGGAAAAGTTCAGGTTGGGCAAGAGTAACTTATCATAGAGCAAAAAAACAAATAATGGAATATATGGAGGGGATGAATGATGAAAGAAATTAATTGCAAT